>Ga0326512_10003275_pt1 | contig 11922 bp, 12 predicted proteins | sample 1_2617_0518_D_FD_203652 | JGI IMG/M metagenome (GOLD analysis project Ga0326512, IMG submission 203652) | Bovine rumen microbial communities from UC Davis, California, United States - 1_2617_0518 | ecosystem: Host-associated > Mammals > Digestive system > Stomach > Rumen | place: USA... | reverse complement strand
TCCAACTGAAATCCAGATGCCTCCAAACGCTTGCGTGAACGTGGATGGCAACTATAGAGAATGGGCATATCATACTTCTCTGCCATCTTATTGATAGCGGTGAAGAGGCTCATAAAGTTCTTCTCAGTATCAATATTCTCCTCTCGGTGGGCACTAAGCAGAATATACTTACCCTTCTCCAATCCAAGACGCTTGTGAATGTCGCTGGCCTCAATCTCTGCCAGATTATTATGCAGCACCTCTGCCATAGGTGAACCCGTCACATACGTCCTTTCCTTAGGCAGACCGGTATCAGCCAGATACCTGCGTGCGTGCTCAGAGTACGCCATATTCACATCACTGATGATGTCCACAATCCTGCGGTTAGTCTCCTCGGGCAGGCACTCGTCCTTACAGCGATTACCAGCCTCCATGTGGAAGATGGGTATATGCAGCCTCTTCGCGCCAATCACGCTCAGGCAACTGTTCGTGTCACCCAGTACCAGCACTGCATCCGGATTCACCTCCACCATCAGCTGGTAGCTCTTGGCAATGATGTTACCCATAGTCTCACCCAGGTCGTTACCTACTGCTTCCATATACACATCAGGATCTGCCAGCTTCAAGTCCTTGAAGAACACCCCATTCAGGTTATAGTCATAGTTCTGACCGGTATGCGCCAGCAATGTATCAAAATACTTGCGGCACTCATTAATCACTGCTGCCAATCTAATAATCTCAGGGCGTGTCCCCACTATAATGAGTAATTTTAGTTTTCCATTATTCTTAAACTCAGCCATATAATTAATGAAAAATTAGTGGTTAATTAATGGTAATTCGTGTTCGAAAAAAGCTACTTGACAATATTAGGTATCCCATTGAGTTCATTCTGAATGTATTCCAATGAAGCAATCTTATCAATAGTCTCCTGAAGATTCAGACGACGAGCATTGTCACTATTGAACTCTTCAATCGTAGCACGCTTAGTATCGCCATCCTTGAAGTACTTATCATAGTTGAGGTCACGGTTATCTGCCGGAACACGGTAAAAGTTACCCATGTCCTCTGCCTTAGCGCACTCTTCCTTGGTGAGAAGGGTCTCATACATCTTCTCACCGTGACGAATACCAATCACCTTGATATCCTCCTTCTTGCCACCAAACAACTCGCAAACGGCCTCTGCCTGGGTCTGGATGGTACAAGCCGGAGCTTTCTGAACAAGGATGTCACCATTCTGCCCATGCTCGAAGGCAAACAGCACAAGGTCAACAGCTTCTTCAAGACTCATGATGAATCGCGTCATCTTTGGCTCAGTCAGCGTAATCGGATTGCCTTTGCGAATCTGGTCAATCCACAGGGGTATCACACTACCACGGCTACACATTACATTACCATAGCGCGTGCAGCAAATCTTGGTGTCACCAGAGAGTCTGCTCTTGGCCACGGCAATCTTCTCCTCAATGGCCTTGGTGATACCCATAGCATTGATAGGATAAGCTGCTTTATCCGTGCTCAGGCAGATGACGCACTTCACGCCCGCATCAATGGCTGCATCCAGTGTGTTGTCGGTACCAATCACGTTGGTCTTCACCGCCTCCATGGGGAAGAACTCGCAGCTGGGCACCTGCTTCAGGGCAGCGGCATGGAACACATAGTCCACACCTTTCATCGCATACTTCAGCGTACTCTTGTTGCGCACGTCACCGATGTAGAACTTAATCTTGTTCGCCACCTCCGGCATACGCGCCTGGAAGTCGTGACGCATATCGTCCTGCTTCTTCTCGTCGCGCGAGAAGATGCGGATCTCTCCGATGTCCGTTCTCAAAAAACGGTTCAGTACGGCATTACCGAACGAACCTGTGCCTCCCGTTATCAGGAGGCATTTATCTTTAAATACTGTCATAATATAATATTGAATTTTATTTTTATCCCTGCATTATAGCCGTCCCTTATCAAGGGACTCTAAATGTCCTTAAATACTGACATATTTTCTATCTTGTTTTTAATTATATCGAACTTGGTTTCAACAAATGGCTCCAGATTCCGCTACAAAATGCACTCCACATACTCTCCTTGTAACAAAGTTTATGTTTCCATTCGTTGGACTTCCATCTATGCCACTTCCAAACCATTCTGGAAATGACATTCTTGGGCTTCTCATTCGGTATGGCAGGAAAAAGGATTTCATTTAGAACTTTGTCCTTTATTGTTGGGTCAAACAGAACCTTTGGGAAAACATTCACGTCAAAACCCAAATCACCAACGATGATAGCATTAAAGACATCATATAGCTTTTTCATTCCATACTGTTCTAAGGTTTCATCTAACCAACTCCAATCAATTTCCCCTTTATGTTTTTTAGAATAAAAGGCCCAATCGAGCAGTTGTCTCAGATTAATGCCTGACGCTGCAAACTCGATCATAGAATGACGAAGGAGAAACAGAGCATGGAGATTAGGTGACGGAACATATACCCTTGTTTCATCAAGCTCCACAGAATAGGAATCATCAGTTCCCAACTCCTTGAACACTCGTTCTAACAGCGCATTTGACCTGCTATGATGGACATTCACAAAATCATAATGATTCTCAATAGTAAATCCTTGCCAATTAAAAACTGTATGATGATGATGTGAGTTATCAATCCTTATACCTTTCTCTTTTGAGAGTGTTGCATCAGCCTCACGTTGCTGCCCAAACAGCCATATATCTATATCACCACAAGGCCTATGCTCTGGCTTAGGCCAATCAAGCGAACAGGCATACCCCTTCAGCACCATCATCTTGAACCCGTGCTGATTATAGAACGATGCTAAAGAACTTATCGCCTTCTCATACGCAAAGTACCGCTGTTCATAGTTCTGCATCACCTCACCTATCCACTCCAGTCGCATCATCTGCGGCATAGAACCATGAACCGTTAACCCTTCACCATTAACCGCATCGAGTCCATCAAGCACAATTGCACTCAGCCCCTGCCTCTCCGCAAGTGCCTTCAATGCCACCCAATCAACCTTTTCTGTGATTTCTGTGCTTTCTGTGTGACCAATCCCAAGTCTGACTAATTGCAGAAAAGATTCGTGTAAATCCGTACCCATCCGTGTTCGAGAATAATTCTCCAATTCTCTAATTCGTAACTCTTAAACTTCTTAAACCTTTTAAACCTCTTAAAGCCCTACTTGATTCCAATCAGATCATCAAGCTTTTCCAGGCTCTTCTCCTTTACATAATGTTCATTATAGTATTTCAAGGAATTTTGTCCCTTATCATCCAACACCTTCTTATCAATTTGCGACAGCTCCACCGCCAGCTTGGCAAACCCTTCTGCATCCCCAGCAGGCAACGACCATCCACATTCAGCCTCGCGTATCACCTCCGCTCCTTCACCATTCAGCACTGCCACAATAGGCTTACCCGCTGCCATATAGGAAGAAATTTTGGCAGGCGCATACAGTTTGAACAACGGGGCATCATTCAGCGTCACCAGCATCACATCCGCCTGCTTGAAGAACCAAGGCATCGTCTCAGCAGGAAAACGTCCAAGTGTAACTACAGTCTCATCCAGTCCGTGCTCCTTCACGAAGTCACGCACCCAATCTAGTCTGCGGCCATCACCTACAATCACCCACTTAATATCCTTATGTTCTTTGGTCATCAGAGCCGCCTGCATCGTACATTCAAACCCATGTGCCTCACCCACAGCCCCCGCAAACATCAACTTAAATCCCTCTGGCAACTCTGGCAGATGATATTTAATTCTCAAATTCTCCAATTCTTGATTTATTTTTGAATCAGATTTTTGATCTATTTTGAGCGAAGCGACCTTTTCTGTGTTATCCGTGCTTTCTGTGTGAGATACAGTTGCATCACTCCACTGCGGGAAATATACAATCTTATCCTTATAGTTCCCATACTCCAACACGCTCTTTTCAAAACTCCTCGAACTAATCAATATCTTGTCCGAATGCTTATACTCACTCTTCACGTAATGTCTGAAAAAACCCAGCACATACTTGTTGTTGATACCCCCCGCAGCCGTCAGACTCTCCGGCCACAAGTCCAGCACCCACGTATATAGCGGAACCTTTCGTATTCGTTTGTACAGCACCCCTGGAGCACTCATCATCACCGGGCTTAACTGCTGTACAAACACTCTGTCGTACTTATAGAATAAAGCATGAAACAACATATACACCCACGCCACCATCAGGTAACTAAAATAGTTCAGCATCAACATAATCTTATTGTTCCCACGAGGGATTATAGGCAAACGAGTTACCCTTACCTTACCCTTGAACTCCTTAAACCTTTGAACATCTTGAACAATCTCTTCATGCATGCGCTTGAAGAGTCCATACCCCTCATAGAACTTCCCGTGAGGATAATTGGGAATACCGCACACGACATGTACATCGTGCCCTTCCTCTGCCCAGTGGAACGCAATATCATTCCCCCTGAACACCTCAGGGTAAAAATACTGGCATACAAAAAGTATCTTCATTGTATATTTTTCTTTTTTCGTTTTTACTACACTTTACTCTCTCTTTGGCGCAACATGTTGCTTGTCAGCTTTGCCAACAACCAACCTATCACAGCCCCTATCATGTTATGCATCACATCATCAAACTGAGCAACGCCTTTCTCAAAGAAATATTGATTAGTCTCTATAAAAAGAGAAAGCGTAAACGCAACCATCAACATCTTAAAAATAGATAACGATGGTTTCAACAACTTTACTAGAAAACCTAAAGGTAAAAACAACACCACATTTAAAACAATATCCCAAACACTCACGCCTGGTACATGTGCAATTACGCACTTATAAGTCCAGAATGGCATCAACTCCAGCCTGTCGAAGTTTATATTCATCGGTTTACGACAAATTATCGTCGAACAGATTACAATAAACAAATACTCTATTAGAAGTACCCAAAGTACATAATTCTTTCTATTGTTCTTTATCAAAGGCACCCCTACTGCTATCAATAATACTGTAATTAATAGAGAGGGATAAAAAACTTCAGACGGGATGCCTGTTTTAAAAAATATAAGAAAACTCTCCATGTTTTATCGACTATACGAAGAGAGTTACATAGAAAACATCAATAGAAAACTACTTCTTCTCCCACTTTGCGTATATTTCTTCTAATTGCTCTCTCGAATATCTTTCTTTTTCTGGATACAACTTCTCTTCGTGTTCAAGAATCTGGTCAATCGTCCAATAGAACTTGATGAACTTGGCTGGTACTCCACCGCAAATGCAGTAAGGAGGCATTGATTTGGTAAGAACGGCACCTGCTGCAACAGTTGAACCTCTACCAATCGTGACACCAGCAAGAATAGTCACATTGCAGCCAATCCAGACATCTTCCTCAACAATGACATCCTTATCAAGCACCTGTCCAGAGGCATTCTTATCATCATTCGTGATATCCCTGTAATACTTCCCAATCTGCCGCAGGTGGTTGCCTGTGTGAACACTCAACCCCTCCGCCGAACCGGCACCTTTCTTCATCACAAACTTTGCCAACGATGCAGAGATGGTGCAATGCTCAATTTTGTTGTTCCCATAAAGGAACACATTTGAAGGGTTAGCAATATTCACCGGTGGGATGATGACGACCCTATCTCCGACATACCCAAACTTCTTTCTCTTGATACCGAAGTACTCACGATACAAACTGATACAACCTTTATCATACACCTCCGGTCCACAGATCACGTGTACATCATACTCCTTGGCAAAGGCGTTGGCCACCTCTCCCAAGATATACGATGTAGATGTCTCGTCGGGCGGAAACAGTTCTGATATAATCCAAAGCCTATCCTTCTGCTTCATTCTGCCAGATGATCAAACATTATTGATTTCTTTCATTACATTTTCTACTTGTTTATCATCATGCCATATTACCTTAACACCTGCATCACGATATTCAATAGCTAATGTTGACTTATATGATATTACCATATCAACTTTTGGGTAATCTATCTTTAACAGTATTATTAAAGGGATTTCTTCTCCTAACTTTTCATATTTGAGATAGGAGCCGAGCGGATGTGGTTTAATGTAAACATTGTAGGCCCCACTTTTATGCAATTCTCTTACTATTGCCTCCTCTTTGTCAAAATGAATGAGATTACATACAATGAGGACATTTACCTTGCCATTGTTTAACAACTTCTCATTGGAAGTGAATTTAAGCCCCTCCAAGAAATGCGATTCAGATACTTTCGTAAACAATTGCTTGCAACAATTGACCTTTTCTTCTTCATTCAAGAAAAAAGCGATGTCAGGACAACCTGTTTTTTTTAGGAAACATAAGTCGCTGCCTAACATACCATGCTGTAAGAATGTTGTCCTAACAGAAAGGTTGGCGAATAAGTAACCCCATCGTGAGTAAGTCGAGGTGTATATCACCTCATTTGAGTTGTCCAATCTACCGAAACAAAAACATGCTAAAAAGAAATCGAATGCTGAATAGGATCTGAATAGCACATCCGTTTTCCCATATTTTTTTGCCATAAATAGAGACATTTGTATTGAATATACAAAAGCCTTACAAATCTGAATAGCAGAAACGCATGACAGCAAAGGAATAGTCAAAAAACCATCAAATATTCGTGAATTCATCAAAGGAATTGTTATTATAGTCACATCTCCCGGTTTGATATGAGCATTTCCTAGAATCTGCTTCAAACGTTGTTCTCGTATTCCCAGATATAACTTCCTATCATGTATTTTTAATTGCCACAGATAGGTTTTTTGCATCTCATAGAGTAAAAATCTAACAAGTTCCATCAATAATGTAATTGGAAGTTCTGCATGTACAGAAATCCACACAAATAAATTCCCCATCCATTTGGGGAATCTCTCTAAGCTTAAATAGTTCTTAAGAGTTTCGCAACGGTGTTCTTTTAATGATTTGCCACCATTGTTATTCATAACTCTCAAATTCAGATAGCCATATATGTAGTATCTGAACATTTCAGTTTTATTCATAGCCTTAAATCAAATCGAGATTAATACAAATATTTGATAATTTTATACTTTGGGGAGGCATGTATAATTAAAGTTGCCAATATAATACTTTCAATCACCACTAAAGCATACAGAATGCCCCCCATTGATAGTCCAGTACACTTATATGTCAGCATTATCAATGGCTGGTGAAGAAGGAATATCAAAATGGATTGTTGTCGCATTAGTATACTGATCCACTTTGGTACTTGCCATGAAACTTCCTTCAACCACCACACAAATGACACTGTAAATGGCAAAAGAGACAAAAATTGTTCAAATCTCGGATTAAACATCATACCAATATTGCTAAACCTCCTTGAAAAAATAGCCTCAAAAAATAATATGAAACTAAAAAATAGAACATAACATATAGATGCTTTCCCTTTTCTTTCAGCTATGACTTTACCTGCATATAAATAAGGGATTGCCAATATAAATGATTCTGAAGGGTATATAATCTTATTCATAAAATGCCAGGCTGTACCCAACCCCGTACCTAATATTAAAGACTGATATGAAGTATCTACAAGAGCCAGTATAAAACATAGCACGCAGAGAATATGAACAGTAAACTTACTACAGTATTGCAATATCCAGTTCAAAGCTATCATACCCATCCAAGATGCATGGATAAACCAACTGCCCATGTATGATTCACCCCATAGCAATGCTTTAAAAAAATCAAACACGCTAAAAATTGGATTTGTGTCACTATAGTTAATAATAAAACACTTGTACAATATGAATGGAAACTCCAATATAGTCCATGCAATATCAAGAGTTAATAATCTCTTCACATATTTTTTAAGCGATGCATCTCTGCTAAAGTACAAATACCCGCTTGTCACGAAAAAGAAAGGCACCGCAATTCTACAAAATGTGGTAAAAAGATACCCCCCCCATCCAAGCGTCCACCTAATGGTTGAGTATGTATTCCTACTACCAAAAGAGCACATAATAACTTTGCAATGTCTATTGCTGCTATATCTTTTTTCATGCGTGATTTATTTTGTTTTTAACTAATCGTACGAAATACATAGTTGTTGCGTTTTGGAGTATTAGTTGTGTCATGACAAATACAAAACCACATAAGATTAACTGAAAAAGAAAGTGTATGTCTGTCTTACTTAGTTGCATACATAGGATTAAACAAAAAACAACACCTATTATTTCCTTCATGAAATCATTATAACCTGAGAATTTGGGCAGATACTTTCTTCCAATAAAGACAAAAACTAGGAATAGTACAATATACGAGACAAGAAAAGCTATTGCGCAACCGACATATGACAACGCGGGAATCAGTATATAGCTGAATATAAGATTCATTAATATACTTACAAGCAAAGCCAATAACACAAGTTTACCTTGTTTCTTGGGATAAAATACTTCAAAGATAAAAAAATTACAAAAGGAACTGAAAAACAGCGTTGGTGCAAAATACCTTAGTGCCTTATAACCATGCCTAAACTCTTCACCAGAGATTAACTCCACAATATCTTCAGCAAAGTAGTAAAGGATAAAAGCCGATATTGTTACAATTAAAAGGTAAATATCATAGCATCGACTCACCATACTATTATACTCATTTTCCATACCATTGTCTACATAATAAGCAGCCCTCGGCAATAGCGGCACCGCCGTGGAAGCAAGAAAAGCGTAAGTGAGTGCATAAATTTTAGATGCAACAGAATAAAATCCTACAGATTCAACTGTGTCCAAATTTCCTAAAATGACAATATCCATCATCCCGTAATAGTGTATCATTACATCCATAATGAATACCTGTAATAACGGTGCAAAATAAACCAGCAAATGAAAATCAGACACCCTTATAGACTTCCAGTCTATCTTATTTTTATATGTCAATATATTAGTTATTGAAACACCTGCTGTTGATATTAACATGATAACGGCATATGCTATAAGGTCGTCTTTATCAAGAACAAACATAAATATCAAAATCAATGATAAGATCTTGAAACAAATATTCCTCAATAGCATAAACTTCTGCTTCTCTAATGCGACAAACAAATATTCTGCACCTATCGCATTTTCGACGATGGTTATGCTTGTTATCAAAAATAACGTGACGTTTTGGTAAGAATCAGAGAATAATATCAGAACAAATATAAATAGGTATACAGCTGCACTCATTATAATATTTATAGTGACTAGTTCTCCAAATACTTGAGAATATGCTTTCTTATCATCTTTTAATCTTCCTATCTCTTTAGTCCCATAAAGGGAGATACCAAAGGTTGAAAAAAGTGAAAGATATGCAACTGTAGATGCATAGAAATTATACTCTCCCAGATTAGCCACACCTAACACCCTGGTTATGTATGGATAAATAATGATTGGAAAGAGAGTCTTAAAAACTACGCCTAAGACTGAATAAATAAGATTCGATTTCATTACTCAGCAAGAAGAGTCTATAATGAAAGAAACATCTTTTCGTAGTCTGAAATAAACTTTTCTGTTGTAAAATACTCCAAGAAATGTGCGCGACTACGCTCTTTTTGTTCTTTAGAAACAAGTCGTTCATCTATGATACAGCATATTTTCTCCTTAATGTCATTGGCATCACGCTTTATAACCATGCCGCCCTTATCTCCCATTACTTCCTTATTTCCTCCTGCGTCTGTCAAAAGCATAAACAAGCCTGCACGAATGCCTTCTATGGTAGCTATAGAGAGCCCTTCGTTCTTGCTTGGCATAATGAATACATCTTGTGAGCGAAGTATCTCTGCCACATCTTTTCTGGCTCCCATAAAAGTGACATACTCCTCAATATGTCCGTCCCGAACCTGCTGTTCAAGATTAGCTCTTTCTGCACCATCACCTACAAAATAAACGTGTAACTTATCAAGATGTTTTCTATTCATGTTTATAAGTGCTTGGCTTACAAGCTCTTGCCCCTTCCACCCAGACATACTTCCAACACAGACGAAGTTTATCTTATCATCATTTGCCATCGAAAACTCATAAGGGAAATCGTCTATACCATTATAGATTACACATTTTTTTTCTGAGGGAACCTTGCTGTTGTCATAAGCTTTCTTTGATATGTACACTACCTTGTTAATGTGTTCATATACGTAATCGCGTTGAGCTAGAATTTCCTTCTGTTTTTTTTCTTTGAAAGCAGGAAACTGCTCAAAGAGCTGCCCCATATCATCGTCAGCCGCATGTACGATGACAGCACACTTCTCTGGTACAGATCCTCCATTCATCTTATAGTAATAATAAGCACTTAGGATGCCATGGAAAAGAATATAGTCTGCTTTATCTTCTGAGACCATATAGTTATGCAAGGCTTTCTTGGTTGGTCTAATCGCATTTAGATAGTATTTCAGCATGGCAAAGACATAATGCTCTGAGGACAAAAGTTCACGCAACATACTTCTAATCTTTCGTCTGAAAGTATATTGAGGCGTACCAACATCAATACCTATTGGCATTTGATCACCATTGGCAACATCTATCACTTGTTGCCCTCCATATACCTTCGTAATTTGAATATCGCGAAAGAAGCGTGATCCTTGTATAAGATAATTAATAACAAGATTTACCCCTTGAATTTGTCTCAAGTCCATTCCTCCGAACATAACCATTTTTTTCATATACACTGCATTTACTTATAATCATTTTTTGAGTAGATTTTTCTACTTCCTATTGTAATGAATTAATAAAATCTTCCATCCAATCTAATTTACTAATAAATCCATCATTCATTGTCTTAACATCTTTATACAACGAAAAGTCAGATTTTTCCCAAATTAAGGAATCTCTCCGAGCTGAATATTTAATCTCTTCATAGATTCTATTTATATTATCTATGACATTCGGGAAACACTCCGTCCCATCTAAATTCTTTCTAAAAACAAGCCAATTTTTCATTACAACATTCCTAAAGGCCCTGTCCTTAAATAATGATCCAAATTAATGAGCATCCTTGTTGTTCCACCAATGATTTGTAAATATCATTTCTTGATCCCAAAAAGGACCTGCTTTCAATTTACAAACTGTTCCTTTGGGACTATCGACACCATCTCTGCCCTTAAACATATATAAACTACGAGGTTTGTAAATCTCATGGTTATAAATAACCTCGAATGCCATCCAGTAATCTGCAAAACTTTCCACATCGATGTATTCACCATAGCGGCTTTCTCCAGTTTCTATCTTAACCAGTTCCTTCTCCATCTCATTTATATAATTCCTAATATAGTCCAATTGCTCCTGTGGCACATCTTCATCAGGAGATTTAAGCATAACTGGTAGCTTATATAATTCAGATCTAAACTTATAATCTTCGTCATAATCTTCGTCATATTCTATCAAATATCCCCCTGTTAAATTTGCCCCCCAAGTCATCCGGCTTTAATTCGGCGATGTTGACCCTATTCTTATCTACTTTAATTTGTTCTGATAGATAATAAAGCCCAAGAAATTCACCATTTACTATTAATTCTACAAACTTTCCTTTGGACACCCATGGATTTCCAACACACCTCTTAGCAACTTCTGCCATATAATAATTACCAATATAACCTTTCCAACATGCTAATAAACAGAATCTTTTATGACATGACAGTCCAAGTAAGGCTTCTTTTTTATCTAATTTAAGGGCATAAGGTTTCTTAGGGTAAGTCCATGTATAATTACCACGCCCTTTTATTTTTGTTGTACTTGAATAGGTTATGCCTCTACTTGGCTCCCATATCTTGATTTTGCTTTCCCCAATCCAATTCTCTTTGTCAACAATTGGCTGACAATTTGGTGTAGTTACAAAGATCACAGGTAAATCTGAATTAATTGCTTTTACAATATATTCTTTTGCATTCCCATTCTCATCCGCTACACAAAACAATACGCCATTTTTGATGTCGGTATAGTCATTTTCTGTTAATTCACTG
>Ga0326512_10003272_pt1 | contig 11925 bp, 11 predicted proteins | sample 1_2617_0518_D_FD_203652 | JGI IMG/M metagenome (GOLD analysis project Ga0326512, IMG submission 203652) | Bovine rumen microbial communities from UC Davis, California, United States - 1_2617_0518 | ecosystem: Host-associated > Mammals > Digestive system > Stomach > Rumen | place: USA... | reverse complement strand
AAGAAGTATGGAATAACTAGACTCGGAATTTTCGGTTCTGTTGCAAGAAACGAACACACTGAGGATAGTGATATCGATATTGTAGTGGAGGTTAAAAAGCCTACACTTCAATTGATGTACGAGTTGAAAGAAGCTTTGAAGCAACTCTTTGGCTGCGAGGTTGATTTGGTAAGACTTCGCGACTCCCTGCGTCCTCTTTTCAAATCAAATATTAATCGTGATGTGATTTATGTCTGATAATCAGTTAACCATAATAATATAAGGAGGCGCGCAAGGCTTCCTTTTTTATATCCTACCCTTTCCTACTAGTCTAAGCCAAGAAGGTAGCATCGGAAATATCCATTCATATTGTACAGTTATTCTATGTTCTCTGCAGCGCGACGAATGCGTTCAGACAAATCGATGAGTGCACCTTTCAATAGGTATCGCTCTTCGAGAGTGAATTCTGTTGGCTTCTTATTACCATCAATGCCGTTCAATTTATGATACAGCCATGAGCCTGATTTTCCAAAGTATTCTATAGAGATGTCTCCCCAGGATATAAGCATCAGAATGTCGGCCAACTGGGCCTTCAACTTGCCTTGCTGCATAATTTCATCGGTAGTACGGGGATTGTCACTCCAACCACCAAAGAAGCGGTCAATTTCTGAAGCTACACGTGCCTGACGAACGCTATCTGTCTCATTGACACTCTCAATCGAATTATCCATATCTGTATATATAATTTTTGATCACGGTAGCAAAGTTAACTAAAAATCGGCAAACTTCCAAATTTTTGCCGTTTTTTAGTTTCGTGTTTAGTTATTATTAGCAGATGGAGCATTCAAAATCCACCTTCCAGCATTTTTGACTTATCCAGAAGCTCATTTTCTCTTGTTAATGTTTTGAGGCGAAAATTTGGAAGATAAACAGAAAAAGCACTATCTTTACACGAGTAGCGAATTCGCAATTCCTTATCCAATCTTGGAAAGGCAAAGAAAGATTATTTTGATTGGTATTTCAAATAAATAATCCGCTCCTGCATAGTTGATTGCAAGAGCGGACTTTTGTTAGCGTTGTATACCTTTTACCAATCATTAATTGACCCGATATTATTTCCATAGGCATCGTAATACGTCGTGGTTGTTCCACCGCCATAGTTCTCTCTTGTTGTAGACGAGCCTATGCTGCCACCATACCTGTCATAGTAGTTTGTAGTGTAACCACCGCTATAGTTAGAACGTGTTGTGGCGCTACCTGTACTGCCACCATACCTGTCGTAGTAGTTTGTGGTATAGCCACCTCCATAATTCGAACGTGTTGTCGAAGAGCCAATACTGCTACCATACTGATTGTAATAGTAGGTGTTGTACTGAGCGTTTGCTGCGATGGCGATTACGACAGCCATCAGTGTCATCATTAACTTTTTCATAATTCTTTGCCTTTTAGTTACCGTAAATACTTTTCGTTTGCAAAATTATTCTTTTTCTCTATTCGCTCCCCCCCAAAAAAACAATCGCAAGCCTTGTGAAAGTGAAAAATTTTGTTGCTTATTACAAATAATTTCGGAAAAAGTTGTATCTTTGCAGAATCTAAAGCATGTTGAATATGTCTACTAAAAGTATCTTTGCAGGATTTGGCGTTAGGTCTGAGTTCGTTAATTTAATATACACAGAGCTAATGAAACGACAGTTTGTTAGTTATGCAGACGTGCTTGCTTTGTATTGTGGTAGACCAAAGGGGTATTATGACAGGATAGCATGCAAGAGTGAGCCTGGTTATGGAGAATTGAAGAAGGCTTTTCCTGAGGTGTTGAAAGCATTGGAAAAAGCGTGTCCGGGTAGTGTTGAGGATAATGGACTGACAAAGGGTAGGGCATATAAATATACTGGCCGAATTGATGATCCATTAGCTGAGGAGCGCAAGGCTGTTGTTCAGAAGTCGATAGAGGACTATGCTGCATTTTGTAAGGCATCAGCTGGTATCATGCCTGCAAGTTGGTTTTCATCGTTCTTCGAGAATACACAATTGTTGCTTGATACAAACAGAGAAGCAAAAGATGGTGACATGCACATTAGTTCAAGCATGGAACAGAACCTTACCAATATTCATCTTTTGCCAGTGTTCTTTAAGGCTATTACCGATAAGAAAGTTCTCCGTTTTGACTATCATCCCTTTGGACAGGAGGCCTTTTCATTGATTTTCCATCCCCAATTCATCAAAGAATATAATGGTCGCTGGTTTGTATTTGGCGATGCCGATCGTGAACCCTATCAAGCATATAATGTGCCCTTGGACAGAATTGTTGGCGAGGTTTGTGAAGTCAACGATATAGAGTATATCCCAGCGTCTAAAGGCTTCTATCAGGAGTATTTTAATAATATTGTTGGTGTCACCCATGAGAAGGATGCCAAGGTGGAGGAAGTCGTCATTCGAACAAAGACAGAGTATCAGCATGGTCTCTTGCTGACAAAACCTCTACACCACAGCCAGAGAGAATCGATGCCTTTTGGAGAACATGAAGATGGCTGTTATGGTGAGGTTACGCTAACAATTGAACCAAATCGTGAACTACGAGGAAAGATTCTTGCCTATGGGCAATATCTCGAAGTCATTAGTCCCCAGTTGTTACGAGAGCAGATTAAGGTAATTTTGTGTAAGCAAAGGAACCAATACGATTAGTTTATTTGAACTGGTAGGTGGACTCGAACCACCCTTCTTGTGCAACAAACAAGACTGCCCATTTACCAGTTTCCGATTTTAGGATGTCAACGTTTCGGTTCCATGACATATGTCTTACTCTATTTTCTCACTTTCTCTGCAGCTCCCAACTAACTGAACTCATATTTGAGCTTGTTGCTCAGTGTTGGATTCAGCAGCTACTCATGATAGGCAGACTGAAGATTTCCGAAACTTAACACGAAGGATAATGGAAGTATCATTCTTCCGACCTTGTGCATTAAAGATTGAGCGATCCTTCTACACTCAATCTAAGCACGAATAAAATATTTATTCATAATTAAATTGTTTTAAGGCAGGTTGTCACTGCAGTGGGGCAACTGCACCAGCCGTGTTAATAACATGCCCCCTATTAAACCTCGATTATATGAGGATCCTGAATTACAAACGTATCCATCATCTCAGCGAGGCCTGCATCTGAGATTTGTCGACGGATGCTTTTCACACATGTCTCTACTTGCTCGTCCTGAGCATCTTTGTTGTACGGGCTAGCCGTTTCCGAGAATTTCAGCGAGCCATACTTTGCTGTTACTAATAGCGATTTTCTTTTTTCCATAATCATTATTTGTTAATGTTGAAATGAGTACCATTACTTACCCCGTTTTATTGATTATGGCTCAACGGCTCGCTTCAACAACCAATAAAACTGGTGCAAAGATACGCAATATTTTTAATTGTTAGCACATTTTTGATTTAAAAAGTGTTATAACTATGATTGTGACCATCGTTTTATAATAAATAATGCGTATCTTTGCGCATATAAATGATTGTTATGCTAGTAGCAGCTATAATTTATACTGTGATTTCTTACAATCACTTTGTTACTCAAAATGGTTCCAAGCAGAATGGAACCGTTTATGAAGAAGAAATGCTTGCAGCAATCAGAAATTGGTTGTACCTTTGCAGCGCATTTGAGACACAAGTGCAGGACATAGAGTACTAACCAACAAAAACACAAGAGACTATGCAGAACGTACAGAACACAGCAGAGATCCAGCAGAGAGTGATTAACCTCGTAGAACTTTACCGTACCAAGGTGGGTAAGGAGAGCCTGGCAGCAAAAAATCTTGCTGAGGAATATAAACATCAGTATGACAATGAAATTGATTTCGCCATGAGCCTTCACGAGCAAGGTATAGAGGGTTATGTGTTAGACATTGACATTCCTAAAGATGCTGTTGATTCTATAAGAGCAAATGAGCAGTTGTTGGGCCATTTCTATAAAAATGTAGCAGGAGAAAAGGCCGATACAAGTGTTTTAGCTCATTTGCTTGCCAACAAATATGACCAGTCGGTTTTTTCAAAAGAGGAAGAACTCTTCTTGGAAAAACATTTTAGGGAAATGGTTAATTATATAATCCAAACTCCTAACAATGACCTTCATGTGGTTGAACAGAATGACATTCGGGATCTTTTCCTTATACCAGAAGAATTGTTGGAACTGATTAAAACACGTTTGGATATTCCCGTTGGGACTAAAGTATATAATCCATTTACAGGTTTAGCACAGTTTACGACCCTTTTCCCTGGATGCTCTTTCTTGTGTGAAGATAGTTACATATCTTTCGACAGACGATGGAATGCTTATTGTGACAAATGCCGTCAAGAAGCCCATATCGTCTACAACAAGAGTGACTTAAACTATATTTGGCCATGGATGAAAATAGCGTTATATGCAAACGGCGTAGATGCAACTGTGATAGAGGATGATATGGTTCCCCAAACATATGATGCTGCCGTATCATTCATTTCATGGATTCCAAGCGGTATACCCCTTGAGGAGAACGACTACACTGGTGAAGGTCCAGATGATATGGAAACCATAAACAAAATACAGTTGATGTATCAAAATCTGGTTGATGGTGGAAAAATGCTTTTGATTCTCCCTAATGAGCATTTATGGAAAGGAAATGCAGACTTTTCGCTAGAATCTTTTTGGAAAAAGGTGATAGATGATGGATCGTTAAAAGAAATCATCCAACTCCCACACATCATGGGAAAAAGTTTTCGTAAAGATTCTTTTTCTGTTATTATAATAGAAAAAGGTAACTCGGATTTTGAAACCACGTTTATTGACGCACGATTTGCCACGCTTAAATCTGATAACTCATATTTTGATAGTGTACTCGATCTTGACAAATTGAACTCGATGTTACATAATGATGGGATAGAAGAAAGAACAGGTCTGCATAAGAAAGTTAAAGTCCCTTCTTTCCTGATAGATCCTACTTTGCTGGTTCCACAAGTGTATGTAACAGAAGGAGTAACAGGCGATGGCATCCCAGTTTCATTGACAGAACTATGTTATGTAACAACAGAACGTGTCTATGATGTTGACAATGAATTACCTGAAGATACACCATGGGTCGTAGAAAGTGACTTGTCTGGTGTATATACAGGTCCCCTTGATATTTCTTCTCTAAAAAAAGCCAATTTACCAAATAATCCTAAAGATTGGCGTTATGGGACAAAGAGGCTTAGCATATTTAGCGTTGGGGAAGACGGTGGCAGTATTTCCTCAAAGGATGTTCAAATATCTTTGTACAGAAATTGCAAGATAGTTGACGAAAATCAAGATGCGGTTCTGTTCAAGTTGACAAACGATGGTATTGTCACTGCTCAAATCAATGCTTCAAGCAGAGCTATTGCAGTGAATCCAGATATCCATGTTTTGTATCCGACTGGCACCGTTGATGCTTTTTCATTATTGTCAATTCTTTCTATGCCAGTAGTTTATAGGCGTCTGATTTCTTATTCTGATTTTGGATTATATGAACATTTTAAGGATGTCCTAGTGCCAACAGATAAGCGAATCGTCAATGACGAGATGGGCAGAATGAATAGCGAGAAAGAAGTTGTAAAGAACTTGGAAGATAGTCTATACAACATAAGACGGTCTATGCGTATGCGTAAGCATGCATTGACACAATCTCTTTCTTCTTTAGAAGCAATGTTCTATGCTTTGAACGCATTTCGTGAGCGTAATGCTGGACATCTTGCTGATGATGATGTTATCTCGAAAGTCAAAGGAACAACTGTACGAGAGGCATTTGACTATATTTCCAATGGGATAAAGAGCATGATGCCCGTCTTGGAACATATAGCAGATGTAGAATACACCTTTGCTATGGAAGAATGGATTGACCCAGAAAAATTCATAGAAGATTACATAGCAAGTAATGAGAAAGGTTGGCTTAATTTCAAACCTGTTATTACATGGGAGAGAGGCCATAATCAGGCGAAAGGTGATGGGTATGCTTTTACTAACGCACAGCCATCACGGAAAGTACTAGCTTTAAAGGAAGGGCAATCTATACGCCAATTTCTGTTTCCTAAAGACGCATTGGAACATATATTTAAAAATATTATCTCCAATGCGCAGTCATGGGCTTTTAACGACAAATCTCGTGAAGACTATCAATTAAAGTTTTCATGGCATATTGGAGGTGAAGGCAAGACATTAGTCATAGAGATAGAAAACAATGGAACTCCTATTCCGGAGGATAGAGATACAACATCTTTGTTAGAGTATGGCGTGTCAACTGCTCTTCATCACGACGGACATAATGGTATTGGTTGTAATGAGATCGATGATATTATGCAAAGATATGATGGAAAGGTGGAGATAGTTTCTACTCCACAAAGTACCTTTACTGTGAAATACGTCCTGACTTTTAATAATATTGACGATATGGGAAGTAAATACAAAGTAATTAAACCAGTAGACTTTTGAATACAATGGGAGATTATGATTTAATACAGGTACTGTGGGCTGAAGACGATCCTAAAGTAATAGAAACCTATCCTATCAAAGCCGAAAGTTTCGGTTTGGAATTAGTATCGTTTCCATGTTGGGATGACGCCAAAGTAGCGTTGGAGAAAGAAAACGAAAGATGGGCAGCTATTATTCTTGATGCTAAGTGCAAATTCCATAGGGATAGTGCAGATAGTGCGATCGTCTTTCTTCGCGAAGCGTTGAAAGATATAGCTGCAATCAGTAAGGACAAGAGAAGGGTCATACCTTGGTATGTCCTTACTGGAGGTGCAGAAAGTGAAGTTTCCGACTCAATCAATGATGATCGTTTGCAATGGGATGCAGATTGGACTGAACTTAACCACAAAAAGTACTATTCAAAAAATGTGGATAATGAGTCTCTATATGAAAGGATCAAATCGCATGCTCGAAAATCAACTAGAATTCAAATTCAGGAATTGTATCGTGAGACATTTAATTCATTATCCTCTTTGGGTAAAGAGGCCTGCGATGATATTTCTGTGATTTTAGAGGCAATGCATTTCCCTGAGGCTCATCCGAATTTTACTCCTCGTTTATTTTATAATCCTATGAGAAAAGCATTGGAAGGAGTCTTTAGATTGGCCGGGAAAGCTGATATAATCCCAAACGATTTCTTTGCTGGAGGAATTGTTAATCTAAATCAGTGCTTTATGTTTATGATAGGACGTGATGCAGAAAAACTAGGATATAGATATGGGGCTTATGGTGAAAAGATAGCCCCGCGACATATTCAAGATATAATGTCATTAATTATAAACTTAGGTAATTCCAATTCTCATTCGACAGAATCATCTCATTTAACTGAATTAAACGAAGAGGAAATAGAAAAGTACGACAACCACATTATTGCGTTAGGGGGAAATTCAAGACTTCTTATATTTAGTATAGCGCTTCAATTGTGCGAAGTAACACAGTGGATGAATCATTATATAAAAAAGCATCTGGATAAAGAAAAGAATAGACAGAAATGGGTAAAGATAGAAGTTAAGATCGAAGATAGGAAAGAAAAGGGGAATGATGTCTTGGATAGTGAACTTATTGGTGCATTGGAGGAACATGAAGGCATCTTTCATATGGGAACGAAGTTTTCGGTTTTATTAAAGCGCAAAGAATGGCTGGGCAAGACAATAAAGGTGCTCAATTATGTCGCTAATACTAATCCTAAGACAAATAAATACCCTTATTTCATTCGTGAACAAGATTTTGAGTTATTGGATGAAATAGAAATCGGTTCCAAGTAGAACGGAACCGTTCACAAGGTTGTTTTTCTTGCAAGGTTGCTGAAATCACCTTAACTTTGCAGCGTCAATCATCGATACCACCTCGAGGTTGATGCTGCAAGTGCTTAGTGGTGGGAACTAAAACAGGATGACTACTATGATGAACACTGCACTCCAAGCAATCGTGACAAAGGCTCTGCCAGCACTCTCTGGTGAGCAAGTGACCTACAACGCAGCAAAGAACGTATTTCTGTCGCAGGGATACACCAGTGCAGCAGGAAATATGTACTACAAGGCGATTCGCTTGTCGAACAGGCTGGTGGTCTATTACGACCTCGGACAGGGGTACGCTCACACCTTCCTGAATGGCATCAAGCTGTTCGCCTTTGACGGCCCGAAGGCAACACTGATTGCACAGAAGTATTGGGGAGGTTGTGACTATCGCATCTTTAACGAGCAGTTTGCCAAGGAGCAGAGCATTCTGATGTTAAGCAACTTCCTTGCTGGGCAGCTCAAGGCTCAAGGTGCTCAGGTGAGCAATCAAGAGATTTTCTCCTTTGCATATAACATGATTGAGGAGACTCAGCGCAAGCAGTTGGCCTAAGTCAACTGACAGAGATAGATAACAAGAAGTTTAACCAACCAAAATCAACAAAACCATGGCTACACTGACCAAAGTTATCAACAAGAACCTGTTTGACAGCATTCTGCCGTCCTTTGGCAATCCGCGTGTTCATATTCCCGTCTGGGATGACAGTCAGAAGATGTTCATCTGCGACGAGTACGAGAGTAGTAATGGACACCGCTACTATCGCGGAATCCGTTTCTGCGACCGCGTCGTCATCTTGGAGAAGGTGGGATTGTACCACAGTTGGACGTATATCGACAGCATAGAACTCTACGCCTTCAATGGCCAGAAGATGGAACTCATCCAAAAGCGTGACTATGACAAGGTGTTCCGCAACGAGGGCTTTATCCGTCAGGAGTCGGAGCAGATGGTAAAGGACTTTCTGACAGGCGTGATGAAAACTCAGCGAATCTGCACTCCAGTAGAGCAGATTGCAGCGCAGGCACAGGAGCTAATCAGCGGATGCTACAAGAGTTTCCTCGACCCTGACTTCAACACGCGTTTAACCCAAATACTCCCAAAACTTGAACAGCACTAACATGATGGAAAACACAAAGACAATGGAGAACATGATCGACACAGAGAACAAGCAGCAGGTGATGGCTTTCGAGCTGATAGCCAACACGAACAGCAGCTTCTTCCTCACTGGTAGGGCAGGAACAGGTAAGACAACCTTCCTCCGCAAGGTACAGCAACTGGTGGACAAGCAGTTCATCACACTGGCCCCAACCGGTGTGGCAGCCATCTTAGCGGGTGGCGACACCATCCACTCGTTCTTCGGACTGCCTATGGATGTCTGCACGCCAGGCACGATGGGCAAGATGAGTGAGGCAAGAATCCTCACCCTGATCCATACGGACACCATCATTATAGATGAGGTGTCGATGGTGCGCTGTGACATCATAGATGCCATCGACTACACGATGCGAAAGACGCTGCGCTCTTCACTTCCGTTTGGTGGTAAGCAGGTGATCTTCGTAGGCGATATGTTCCAGTTACCACCAGTATTGAAGAGGGGTGTTGAAAGTGATTTGATGCGCGACCTCTACCACACGGATGATTGCTTCTTCTACAAGGCAGATGTCATCAAGCGCATGCGAATGGTGAAGATCGAGTTCCAGAAGGTGTACCGTCAGGAGGATGAGGACTTCCTGCGCATCTTGGAGAACGTGCGACTGAACAAGACGACACCAGAGAACCTGATGCACCTGAACGAGCGCGTCTGCCAGCCTACGAAAGAGGATGGGGCAGTGATTACGCTGGCCTCGCTCAACAGGACTGCTGACACCATCAATCAGCAGCGACTGGCTGAGATTGAAGCAGAGGAGTACACCTACGAGGGAACAGTGACTGGAAAGTTCGAGGAGAAACGCTTCCCAGTGGATATGACCCTGAAACTGAAGGTGGGTGCTCAGGTGATGTTCACTCGCAACGATCCGCATAAGCGTTGGGTGAACGGTACCATCGGAAAGGTGACCAAACTGTCTAAGGACGAGATAAAGGTGACTACTGAAGGCGGAGAAACCTACGTGGTGCCTAACTGTTCATGGGAGTCGTACAGTTACGAGTACGACAAGGACGAACGGAAGATGAAGAAGGAACTGATGGGTACCTTCACCCAGTATCCGCTTCGACTGGCATGGGCTATCACTGTGCATAAAAGTCAGGGTATGACTTTCGATAAGCTCTACCTTGACCTGAGTAGAGGCATGTTCGCTGCAGGACAACTCTATGTAGCTCTGAGTCGTGTGCGTTCGTTGGGAGGTCTGTATCTTTCACGCCCCATCATCCCTCAGTATGCCCACACCAATCGTGAAGTGTTGGCGTATGCCAGCAGTTATAACGATGAGAAGATCATCAACAGCGAGATTGAGAGTGGCAAAGCCGTCTATCAGTTCTTGGCACACAACGACTACGATGAAGCTGCCAAGCAGTATCTGATGCTGGTGCAAAAGAAAGCAGCGGCTGGTGACATCAAAGAAGCTATGCAACAGGCGAAAAGATTTCTCGATACAGTAATCTGTGACGATGAACTCTTTGGAAGCATAGAAGAAGTACCTGCAGAGTTGATGACTTCAGACCATTGGGCGCCCAAGTTCCTTGTTGCCTTATTGAGTCTCTATGCCGGTGAGTATGAGCAGGCATTGGTGTATGCTGATAGCGTGCTAGCTCAGCATCAGTGTCAGGAAGCGCTATATGTAAAGTCACGCTGTCTGGCTAAGCTCGAACGCTATGAAGAGGCTGATGCTGTGAACGTGCTGATGGGTGATGTGTTTGACATGTCAACTCCTGATACCAAGGTACTCTATATGATTGCTATGCTCAATGAGCTCAATATCGGAGACCCTGGTCTGAACCTGATGCAGCAGCTGATCAAAGCAAGGCCAAAATACAACAAGGGAATTCTTTCGCTTCGATATCTGATGAAGCGGAAGGGGTTGGTGCTTGCAAAGACTTCTGACGAGCCTCGTGAGTTGGTGGATGACTTCAACTCAGACATCACTGAGGAAGAGTTTTTGCAAAAGCTGACGACTGCACGAGAAAAGGCACCAAAGGCAGTAGAATACCTGCTTCGACTCATTAAGAAGCAGGTGTTCGAATGAGCCAAGCACCAACTAAGAGATTGCTTCAACAAGGATAACAGCCACAAAACATAACTACTATGGCAAACACAAACATCAACAACGAAAATCAGGATCTCTACAACGTTCTCGTAGAAGAAGTGAAAGAAAAGTTACTTAAACTCAAGGAATATGGTATGAGTGAGAAAGATATCTCTTCTCTTTTTCATACTGAACAGCCACTGCTCAGATTGACTATCAGCAAGAACTATAGGATATTCATAGGTGATGAGCGAAAAGAGATACACATGCAGCCACTGGTAAAGTCTGTGTACATACTCTTCCTAAAGCACCCGGAAGGAATCATATTCAAAGATTTACCTGCTTATAGGCAAGAGTTGATGAAAATCTACTCAGATATTAGACCATGGGGACTGACAGAAAGAGCCATACAAAGCATCAAGGATGTAACCAATCCCCTACTCAACTCCATCAACGAGAAGTGCGCCAGAATTCGTGGTGCATTTGTAAGTCAATTCGATGACCACTTGGCCAGACATTATTATATAGATGGATTGCGAGGCGAAGTTAAGAAGATAGCCCTACCCCGTGAATTAGTGGTCTGGGAATAAAATCGTATTTTCACAAGCCTTGTGGGGCTAAATCGTTTGGCAACATAGTTAGAATCATCTAATTTTGCAATCAAACTTAATTTTGTAGTGATTATGGAAGGATTTATAGTAATGGCAACATTTCTTGGGGTGTACATGTTTTATAAGATGTACAAGAATGACCAAGAGGCGAGTGTGAAAATGAATATGTCGGTAGATGTACCTGTAGATGTTGGCGCAAATGCAGACATGGACACGATTGTGCACGAGACCAGAGATCTTGTATTGGAAACATTGAGGGAAATGGGGTGTGAGTATGAGGAAGGAACGGAAGGAGAGAATGATATCAGGATTTTCTTCACCTATCAGGGTGAACGATTCATGATAGAAG
>Ga0326512_10003271_pt1 | contig 11927 bp, 10 predicted proteins | sample 1_2617_0518_D_FD_203652 | JGI IMG/M metagenome (GOLD analysis project Ga0326512, IMG submission 203652) | Bovine rumen microbial communities from UC Davis, California, United States - 1_2617_0518 | ecosystem: Host-associated > Mammals > Digestive system > Stomach > Rumen | place: USA... | reverse complement strand
CGGTTGTTCGCCGCCTGCTCAGACCACCCCTGACCCCTCCTACTCAGGAGGGGAATTGGACCACACCTGGCTCTTCCTGTAGGAGGGGGATGGTTCCCTTCTAGATGACAGGGGGCAGGTACCTGTCACACATTGCTATTCTGTTTGTAGTGTCAAATCAGCCTGCGTCGCCGCATCTCCCAGAAGCATTCCTGAGTGGCGTCAATGTCGCTCATGGCATTATGGGCTCCGTCGAACTCATGACCAAAGAGCTTGACGTAGAGTTCCTGCAACTTGGGCCACTTGTAGCCGTAGCGGCCAGGGATTCGGCAGAAGTCCGTGCCGGCCTGCATGGTGCAGTATGTACGCTTGGAGTTCATCATGTCTGGACGGTGAAGTCGTACGAGTTCGGCTCCGACAATCTTCTTGTCAAAATCAACGTTATGACCGACAATAAAGGTGGCAGTGTCGAAATCAGCCATGAACTCTTCAATAACGGCAGTCAGTTCGCGTCCTTCCTTCAAGGCTCGCTCGGTGGTGATGCCGTGAATGCGGGAAGCATCGGCAGGAATCGTAAAGCCTTCAGGACGGATGATATAGTCCTTCTGCGAGAGTTTGTTGCCTTCGCTGTCCATCAGTATCCAACCTAACTGCACCAGACGCGGCCAGTTTCGTGTGTCTGTCGTGGGTGCCTTGTAATCACGAGGCACACCCGTTGTCTCTGTGTCAAAGAAAATGTAAAGTTTGTCTGTCATTGTATGTTTGTATTATGGGTTATCTGTACTATATGTAACGAGTGCAAAGGTAATGAATTTTAGGCAGAATAGCACTAAAAACAAAAAGAAAAACCAAATAAAACTCCTCCAACCGTATGGTTATACCAAAAACGCGGTATGCTAAATGCCATGAATGGGCGATTGTGCACTTTGCATAATCGCCGTACCTTTGCAGCGTGAAATCATTCACAATTTTAAACCGACAAAGACATGGCTGAAACAAAGAAACTGAGCATCATCGCCTTCAGTGGCGATTTCGACAAGCTGACGGCAGTATTTACATTAGGTACGGGCGCGGCAGCAGTAGGGTATGAGGTGAACATCTTCTTCACGTTCTGGGGGCTCGATGCCATCAAACAGAAGCAAGGCAGAAGCTTTACGGGTGGCAACTGGCTCACCAAGATCTTCGGATTCATGATGGGCGGTCTGAAGGTGACACCTACGAGCCGCTTTAACTTCCTTGGTGCCGGTCCTAAGATTTTTCGCTACCTGATGCGCAAGAACAACGTGGCGACACTGGAGGAACTGGTAGAAGCCGCCAAGGCATTAGGTATCAATATGTACGCCTGCGAGATGGCGATGCACGTGCTGGGACTGAAGAAGGAGGACTTCATTCCGGAGGTGAAAGATGTGCTTGGCGTGGCATCGTTCCTGAACCTCAGCGAAGGTGGACAAACGCTGTTTATATAAATAACGACAACCCCAACAACTTAAACAACTTTTCTGCTCAAATAATGGTTGTCATAGTTGTCACAGTTGTCTTTTAAAAGAATAAAAATATGGCAACAAAAGTTTTAGACATTACGAAGGAGCATTGCCCGATGACCTTCGTGAAGACGAAGATTGAACTCTCGAAACTCAATGAGGGTGATATCCTGGAAGTGCTACTCGCAGAAGGCGAGCCTCTTGACAATGTTCCTCGCAATGCGAAGGAACAGGGATATAACGTTCTCTCTGTAGAACACGTAGAAGGAACAACCCACAAAGTTACCATTAAAAAGTAAAAGGGTAAAAAGGTAAAAAAGTATTAACATAAAATCAAGAAAAGTTATGGCAGATTCTAATTTACAGCGCAGTGTGACCACTGCTACCGCCAGAAGACTGGCGACCACTACCAAGACCGCCCCGCAGATGGGCTCGATCACTCCTCGTTTGCTTTTGAAGTTGCTCCCTTGGGTGCAGGTTAGCGGCGGCACGTTCCGCGTAAACCGTACGAAGGTGGAACTCCGTAAGAACGACCGTCTGCCCATCACGTATGTCAATGGACAGCCCTCGTTTACGGCGAAGAACCTGAAGGCCATCCCCCTGTTCTCTGAGTTCGACGACGAGATACTGAACCGTCTGGTGAATTCGTTCGAGGCAAAAGAGGTGGATGTTGACAAACTCTTCGTGGAGGAGGGCAAGGACAAGCAGCGCTTCTTCATCGTGGCCAGCGGTCAGGCTGAGGTCATCAGCAAGGGTCCGCATGGCGAAGACTTGCGGATTGCCCTGCTGGGTGACGGCGAGTACTTTGGCGAGGCCGACCTGCTGGACGAGCAGGAGTCGACCGTCAGCGTCAGAGCCATCACACCCACCGTGTTCCTCGGCCTGAAATTGAAGGAACTCATCAAGTTCATCAAGGAGGTGCCCGACTTCCGCGAGACCTTCAACAAGGCCGTTGATAAGCAGTTGCGCCTGAAGGCATCGGTGAACGACAACGGCGAGAAGCACATCGACCTGGTGAGCGGTCACGAGGAGGATAATATCATCCCCGAGACCTACATCGACTACGAGGAGAATCCCACGGAGTACTCGCTGAACACGCTTCAGACGGTAGTCCGAGTACACACCCGCGTCAGCGACCTCTATAACAACCCCTACAACCAGTTGGAGGAGCAATTGCGCCTGTCGATTGAGAGCATCAAGGAGCGTCAGGAGTGGGAACTTATCAACAACAAGCAGTTTGGTTTGCTGGCAGCTGCCAACCCTGCTTATCGCATCACTACACGCTATGGAGCGCCGACTCCCGATGATCTCGACGAACTACTGAGCCTTGTCTGGAAGGAGCCTGCATTCTTCGTGGCCCATCCACGTGCCATTGCTGCCTTTGAGCGCGAGTGTACTTGGCGTGGTGTGCCCCCTGTGACCACCGATTTGTTTGGTACGAAGGTCATCCTATGGCGCGGTGTGCCCCTGATTCCTTCGGACAAGGTTGAGGTAGAAGGTCAGTATCTGACGGGCCGCGGCGTAGGCACCACGAAGATCATCCTCGTGCGTACCGGCGAGCAGAACCAGGGCGTCATAGGCTTGCACCAGAGCGGTATCCCCGGCGAGATTGCGCCGTCGCTGTCAGCACGATTGATGGGTCTCGACAAGTTTGGCGTGGCTTCATACCTGCTCACCAAGTACTTCTCATTAGCTGCCCTCACCGACGATGCCATCGCAGTACTCGAGAACGTGGAGGTAGGCTACTATCACGATTATCAGCATAGGTAATACCCACCCCCAGCCCCTCCCGTGCGGGAGGGGAGTTTAAATACTTTTTGTTTATGATAGATATACAGAATATTAACGGTTACGGCATCGAGGACCCAGGCTTTGTGTTGCTGCGACAGGTTGCACAGAAGTACTGCCCTGAAGAAATTAGGGAGGTGCGTCAGGAAGTAATGCCTGATGAGGCCCTTAACCTCTCGTCGCTGACAAGCCTCTTCCAGACTTTCCTCGGTACAGATTTGGCATCTCCATCCTCAGAAGTAACTAACCTCCCCTCCCGCACGGGAGGGGGCGGGGGTGGGTTACATCTCGAGAGTCTTGACCAAGGTCTTTCGTCTCTCCACTACGAGGAGGTGGACACCCTAAACTCGGAGGAGATTAAGAAGGACTTTCCCGTGCTCCACCAGAAAGTAAACGGCCACGACCTCGTTTGGCTCGACAACGGTGCCACGACACAAAAGCCCATTCAGGTCATCGACAAGATTTCGGATTACTACAAGCACTATAATTCGAACATCCACCGTGGTGCCCACACACTGGCTGCCCGTGCTACCGATGCCTACGAGGAAGCGCGTGAAAAGGTGCAGCGCTTCATCAATGCCGCCACCAGCGAGGAGATTATCTTCGTGCGTGGCACCACAGAGGGCATCAACCTCGTGGCGCAGACCTACGGACGGCAGTTTCTGACGCCTGGCGACGAGGTTATCGTCAGCGAGCTCGACCATCACGCCAACATCGTGCCCTGGCAACAGGTGGCTCACGAGAAGGGTGCCACGCTGAAAGCCATTCCCACGGACAAGAACGGCGACCTGATTCTCTCGGAGTTCGAGCGCATCATCACGCCCCGCACACGCTTTGTCTCTGTGGGTCACGTGAACAACACCTTCGGCACCATCAACGACGTGAAGCGTATCGTAGAGTGTGCCCACTCGCACAACATTCCTGTGCTGATTGACGGTGCACAATCCATCGCCCACACGCCTGTAGATGTGCAGCAGTTGGGAGCCGACTTCTTCGTCTTCTCAGGTCATAAAATCTACGGCCCCAACGGCATCGGTGTGGTGTATGGTCGCAAGGATCTGCTCGACAAGATGCAGCCCTGGCAGGGTGGTGGTAACATGATCAAGGACGTGACCATCGAGCGCACGGAGTACAATGTGCCGCCCGCCCGTTTCGAGGCTGGTACGCCCAACGTGGCCGACGCCATCGGACTCGGTGCCGCCCTCGACTACGTGAGTCATCTCGGCATCCGCAACATCGAGGCACACGAACACAAACTGACGGAGTATGCCCGCGAGCAACTGGCCCAGATTCCTGGTCTCACGCTCATTGGCAATCCCAAGAACCGCGTCAGTGTGGTGAGCTTTGTCCTCGATGGCATCCCCGTTCCAGAAACAGGTACGTTGTTAGATAAGGAGGGCATCGCAGTGCGTGCCGGTCACCACTGCGCTCAGCCCGCCCTCCGTGCCCTCGGCTACGAGATGAGCGTCCGCCCCACCTTCGCCCTCTACAACACCCGCGAGGATGTGGATAAACTCGTGATTGCCGTCCGCAAGATTGTGGGCAGTCGTCAGAAATAGTAAATCGTAAATTTGTAAATCGTAAATCACATTGATGCAATACGAAACGAAAGTATTAACCACAAAGTATCAGAAACCTGACGCATACGGGGCACTCTCGATGCCGGTGTATTACACGGCGGCATTTGAGTTCCCCGATGCCAAGGCGATGAGCGACGCCTTCTGCGGACGTTCGATGGCGCCATCGTATGCCCGCATCGCCAATCCCACGGTGACTTATTTAGAGGAGCGCGTGCGGGGGATAACAGGCGCACAGAGCGTCACGGCGCTGAACACGGGTATGGCGGCTATCCACTATGCCCTGACGGCGGTGAGTGCGGCGGGCCTGAATATCGTGGCCTCGAAGCATCTGTTTGGCAACAGCGTCTCGCTGATTCGCGACACGTTGGGCAGTTTCGGCGTAGAACCGCGCTTTGTGGACTTCACGAAGCCTGAGGAGGTGGAGACGCAGATTGACGATAAGACCGCAGCCTTGTTCTTTGAGATTATCACCAATCCGCAGTTGTTCGTGGCCGATATCAAGAAGCTGTCGGAGATTGCCCATCGGAAGGGCGTACCCCTGATAGCCGATACGACCATCGTGCCGTTCTCCACCTTCCATGCCAATGAATTGGGTGTGGATATCGAGGTGGTCAGCAGCACGAAGTATATCTCTGGCGGCGGCACAGGTCTTGGCGGTCTGCTCATCGACTACGGACGCTATGACTGGTCGCAGCACCCGTCGCCCGTCCTGCAGGCCCGGACTAAGCGTGTTGGTAAGAAGTTGGCCTTTACTGCGCGTGTGAAAACGGAACTGGTGACGAATCTCGGTTCGCTGATGACACCGCAGGCCGCCTATATGGAAACGCTCGGCCTCGATACGCTCGACATCCGCTATCGTCGTCAGGCTGAGACTACTTTATGGCTTGCCCAGCAATGTCAGCAACTGCCGGAAATCAAGCGCGTGAATTATACCGGCTTGGAGGATAATCCCTTCCATGAATTATCAGAGCGGCAATTTGGCCCGTTGCCTGGAGCCGTCTTCACCATCGACCTCGAATCGAAGGAAGCCGCTTGGGCGTTCATCGACAAGTTGCAGGTCATCCGTCGTGCCACGAACCTCTTCGACCGCAAGTCGCTGGCCATACATCCCGCCTCGACCATCTTTGGTCTCTTCACACCTGAGCAATGCGCCGAGATGTCCGTGCCAGATACAGCGGTACGATTAAGCATCGGTCTTGAGGCCCCAGAGGATTTGCTGGAGGATATCAAAAAAAGTCTCACCGAGAAGTGAGACTTTTTTTGATTACTAATCCTCTTTCACAATGGGATAGAGTTCGATGAACTCGCCCTGATGATGCTGACCGTCGTTAATCAGTTCAGCAAACTTCTCACCCACCGTCTCGATATCATGAAAACCAGGCAGCGCCATGTTGCCGTTCAGGTCGGTAGTGGTGGGACCGGGGTGTACGGAGAAAATCTCTACCTGGGTGTTACTCTGCTGAAACTCGATAGCCATCACGCCCATCATGGCGTTCTGCGCCGCCTTGCTGGCGACGTAGGCCAAGGGATGCCAGTACGGGCTGATTTCAGAAGGAACTGTCACGTTGGCGATGCGCCCCTCGTTCTTGGTGAGCAGAGGCAGCAGGGCTTTGGTGAGGGCGAAGGTGCCGATGAAGTTCACGTCGAGCGTTTCTTTGATGTCGCTCAGCTCTGTATGCTCGCTGTCAACGCTCATATCACCAGGGATGCCGGCATTGTTTACCAGCAGCGAGAGACCGGCATATTTCTCCTGAATCTCCTTGGCAGCCTGTTCGATGCTGTTGAGGTCGCGCAGTTCAAGGTTTACCCAACCCAATACATTGACGCCATCCGACTTCAGTTCATTGATGGCTTTCTCGGCCCGCTGTCCGTCACGTACACTGATAATGACTTGCCAGCCACTCTTTCCGAGATGTTTGGCAATTCCGAACCCGATGCCTTTGTTGGCACCTGTTACTAAAACAATCTTTTCTTTCATTAATCTCCTTAAATATAAAATTCCGATGGATCTATCAACCCCGCACGGAGCGCGTACTTCACCGCTTCGTGCGCTGTGTTGATGCCCAACTTGCGGAAGATGTTCTTGCGGTGAGTGGTCACGGTATGGATACTCGAAAACCGCTCGGCTGCAATCTCCTTAGTCGTTTTACCCAGTGCGATGGCCTTCACGATTTCCATCTCTGTTGTTGTCAGGACACTAGGCGTTTCCTCTTCCTGTTGTTGTTGTGTGATGATGGTCTCCAATGCACGCTGGCTAAGGTAGCGCGCATGGCGGTTGACAGCATTGAGAGCCTCGCGAACCTCGCCCAGAGGTCCATCCTTAAACACCACACTGAACTGGTGCGAAGAATAGACCACTCGGCGTATGAACTGGGGTGTCAGCTCGTCGCTGATAAGAATCCACTCTGACAGGTTGAAACGCTCAGCGATAATCAAGAGCTGATCCTCGTCGGCAAAGTCGAACAGGGTGTAGTCGAGCAACACTACGGCACTTTCATGTTCCTTGAGCTGCTCCACGAGTCCTGCTTTGTCGAAAGCACGATACACTACGTTTTCCTCGTCTTTCTGAAGGAGGCTTTCCAGAGCGAACCGTGTCAGCTCCTGATTATCGGCTAAAATATAATTTCTCATCTCTACGTCGGTTTATTGGGTGCGAAATTACTATATTCGAAGCAATCTGCCAAATCTTTTGAAGGATTTGACAGATTACTTTTTACCTTTTTACTTTTTTACCTTTAGATTTTGTCCAGAGCCTGAGTGAGGTCTTCGATGATGTCATCGATATGTTCTGTTCCAATACTCAGACGGACGGTAGATGGCGTGATGTGCTGCTCAGCCAGTTCCTCGGGCGAGAGCTGTGAGTGGGTGGTGGTGTAGGGATGAATCACCAGGCTCTTCACGTCGGCCACATTAGCCAGCAGCGAGAAGATTTGCAGGGCGTCGATAAATTTCCAGGCCTCTTCCTGTCCGCCTTTGACTTCGAAGGTGAATATGCTGCCACCGCCATTGGGGAAGTACTTCTGATAGAGCTTATGGTCGGGATGACTCTCGAGAGCAGGGTGATGTACGGCAGCCACCTTAGGATGCTTGCTGAGGAAATCGACCACCTTCAGAGCGTTCTCCACATGACGCTCTACGCGCAGACTCAGGGTCTCGACGCCCTGCAGCAGGATGAAGGCGTTGAACGGCGAGATGGCAGCACCTGTATCACGTAGGATGACGGCACGAATGCGTGTGACGTAAGCAGCAGCACCTACAGCGTCGGCAAACACAATGCCGTGATAGCTTGGGTCGGGCTTAGCCAGTGTTGGGAACTTGTCGGGATTGGCTTTCCAGTCGAACTTGCCACCGTCGACGATGACACCGCCGAGTGAACTTCCGTGACCACCGAGGAACTTCGTAGCCGAGTGTACCACGATGTCAGCTCCATGCTCCAGAGGACGAATCAGATAAGGTGTGCCGAAGGTGTTGTCGACGATGAACGGAATACCATGCTTGTGTGCCACAGCGGCAACGCCTTCCAAGTCGAGCACGTCAGAGTTAGGGTTGCCGAAGGTCTCGGCATAGACGACCTTAGTATTGGGTTGGATAGCTGCATCGAGGGCTTCGAGGTCGTTCACATTAATAATAGTATTCGTGATGCCCTGCGTAGCCAGCGTGTGCGTAATCAGATTGTAAGAACCGCCATAGAGATTGTCGGCAGCTACGATGTGGTCACCATTCTGCACGATGTTCTGCAGGGCGTAGGTGATAGCTGCAGCACCAGAGGCGACTGCCAGACCTGCCACACCACCCTCAAGGGCAGCGACGCGATCTTCGAACACCCCCTGAGTGGAGTTGGTAAGACGACCATAGATGTTACCTGCATCGCGCAGTCCGAAGCGATCGGCAGCGTGCTGTGAATTGTGGAACACATACGATGTGGTCTGATAGATAGGCACGGCGCGGGCGTCGGTTGCGGGGTCAGCCTGTTCCTGGCCTACATGCAGTTGCAAAGTCTCAAACTTGTAATTCTTCTTACTCATAATCTTATCCTTTCTTATTTAATTGTTAATACTGTTTGTTACTTTTTCTGGGTGCAAAGGTACGAACTTTAGAAATATCCACCAAATTATTTGCGAAATATGGAAAATATCCCTAATATTCAATATTTAAAAGAAAATCTTTCTATTCAAGGCTTTTTTAAGACCCTCAAATAGAATAAAACTCTAAAAAATGGCCAAAAAGACAGGGACCCGAGGCTATCACAGCGTCGAGTCCCCATGCAAACTTGAACTTGCGTTCGTATTTGCTCTGCAAACTTCAAACCTTTTGAGTTTGATTATCTTATGAATAGCAGCTCACGGTATTTCGGCAGTGGCCAGAGAGCATCATCTACGATGAGCTCCAGCTTGTCGATCTCATAGCGGATGGTGTCGAGTTTCGGCTCTACCTTGTCATGGTAGGCGATGGCCTTCTCGTGCTCGTCGGTAATCTTGTTGGCCTTCTTGCGGGCTTCTACGAGTTCCTCTACACCCTTCTCGATGGCAGAAGTGCGCTCGGCAATCTCCTGAATGATCTTCTTGTTGCGGGCAGACAGTTTGTCGGCGGTGTCGATAGGGAAGACCACTGACATGTGGTTGACATTGCTCAGCAGGTCGCTCTGATAACGGGTGGCGACGGGGATGATGTGGTTCATCGAGAGGTCGCCCAGCACGCGAGCCTCAATCTGAATCTTCTTCGTGTAGGTCTCCCACTTCACCTCGTTGCGGGCCTCAAGTTCCTTCTTTGTCATCACGCCCAGGCTCTCGAACATCTGAATGCTGTCCGGGTCGAGGTAACGCTCGAATATCTTCGGGCAGCTCTTCTCAACATCCAAGCCACGCTTCTCAGCCTCGACAACCCACTCGTCAGAGTAGCCGTTGCCATCGAAACGTATGGGCTTACAAGTCTTGATATCCTCACGCAGCACGTCGATGATGGCGTGGTACTTGGCGCTATGCTCTGTGCCAGCAAGCTTCGTCTCATACTCAGGAATCTTGGCATCCACACGTTTCTTGAAGTCGACGAGGGCTTCGGCAACAGCGCTGTTCAGGGCAATCATCGCCGATGCACAGTTGGCCTCAGAACCTACGGCACGGAACTCAAAGCGGTTGCCGGTGAAGGCGAAGGGTGACGTACGGTTACGGTCGGTATTGTCAATCAGCAGTTCAGGAATCTCAGGAATGTCCATCTTCATGCCCTGCTTGCCGTCCATCGAGAAGATATCGTCCTTGTCGGCCTTCTCGATATGGTCGAGCAGTTCGCTGAGCTGCTTGCCGAGGAATGAGCTGATGATGGCAGGAGGCGCCTCGTTGGCACCCAGACGATGGGCATTGGTGGCACTCATGATGCTGGCCTTCAGCAGTCCGTTGTGACGATAGACACCCATCAGCGTCTCAACGATAAACGTGGCAAAGCGCAGGTTCTGTTCTGCATTCTTGCCAGGGGCATGCAGCAGGATGCCGTTGTCGGTCGAGAGACTCCAGTTGTTGTGCTTACCACTTCCGTTGATGCCTGCGAAAGGCTTTTCATGGAGCAGCACACGGAAACCGTGCTTGCGAGCCACCTTCTTCATCAGCGACATCAGCATCATGTTGTGGTCAACGGCCAGGTTCGTCTCCTCGAAGATAGGAGCCAACTCAAACTGGTTGGGGGCCACCTCGTTGTGACGTGTTTTGCAGGGTACACCCAACTCCAGTGCCTGAATTTCCAGGTCGCGCATAAAGGCTGCGACACGCTCAGGGATGGCACCAAAGTAGTGGTCGTCCATCTGCTGGTTCTTGGCAGAGTCGTGTCCCATGAGCGTGCGACCCGTCAGCAGCAGGTCAGGACGTGCGGCATAGAGTCCTTCGTCCACGAGGAAATACTCCTGCTCCCAGCCGAGGTTCGAGGTCACCTTCTTTACCGTGGGGTCGAAATAGTGGCACACCTCCGTAGCAGCCACGTTGACGGCATGCAGAGCACGCAGCAACGGAGCCTTGTAGTCGAGCGCCTCGCCGCTATAACTGATAAATACGGTGGGAATACACAGCGTGTCGTCAATAATAAAGACGGGCGATGTGGGATCCCAAGCAGAATAACCGCGAGCCTCGAAGGTGGAGCGGATACCACCAGAGGGGAACGACGAGGCATCCGGCTCCTGCTGAACGAGCAATTTTCCTGAAAACTCTTCTACCATACCACCCTTGCCATCGTGCTCGATAAACGAGTCGTGCTTCTCGGCAGTACCTTCTGTCAGGGGCTGGAACCAGTGTGTATAATGCGTCACACCGCTTTCGATGGCCCACTGTTTCATGCCGGCAGCCACAGCGTCAGCGATGTCACGATCCAGACGGGCACCGTTGTCCATCACGTCTATCATCTTCTCGTACACCTGCTTCGGCAGATACTTGTACATCTTCTCGCGATTGAAGACCTTCTTGCCAAAATACTCATAAGGTCTTGTACTGGGCGTTTTTACGTCGAGCGGCTTCTTCTTGAACGCCTCACCGACAACCTGAAATCTTAATGCTTCCATAATGATACTTATTTTAATTAATAATGTCTGTTTGCTTGTTTGATGATGCAAAGGTAATACAATTTGCCGCAAAAACGTTAAGTTGGCTTACTTTTTGTTTGTTAAAAACAGTATAAACTTACTATTTGTAAGGTTTGTGGTGTGCTTTGGTTCCTATTTGCTAACACTTTGTGCTTAAACAGTGTCATTCTTCTACAATCTGTTATCGGGCACAGAGATAAAAAACTCCCCTTGCCATCACGACAAGGGGAGGATAAGCACTTGGAAAGGCTATACGTTGTGCTGGGCGTGTAGATGCCGCAGGTGATGTCGCTCAGGAAGCCGTTCCAGAATTTTAAGTAACACCTTTTTCAGATGAAGTTATTGAATGTTGTTCATTACATCGTAGAAGAAGTCAACGCTCCACTCAAGGGGTGAGTTCTGGCAGGGCATCTGCTTGTTTGTCTCAATCCAGCGGCTCCAACCCACGGCCTTGTCGAAGGCCAGTTGCTTGTAGGTGGCGCCGAATGTGGAACCCCATGTATTTTCTACCTTGAAATCGGGATATGCAGGCTTCAGAAG
>Ga0326512_10003270_pt1 | contig 11928 bp, 11 predicted proteins | sample 1_2617_0518_D_FD_203652 | JGI IMG/M metagenome (GOLD analysis project Ga0326512, IMG submission 203652) | Bovine rumen microbial communities from UC Davis, California, United States - 1_2617_0518 | ecosystem: Host-associated > Mammals > Digestive system > Stomach > Rumen | place: USA... | reverse complement strand
AAGCACCAGAAAGCCATGGGCAAAACCCTTAGGAATAAAGAACTGTCGCTTGTTGTCTTCGCTCAGTTCTACCATGACGTGCTGGCCAAAGGTTGGCGACGAACGGCGCATGTCGACGGCCACGTCGACCACCTTACCTTTAATAACGCGCACAAGCTTGGCCTGGGAGCATTCGCCCTTCTGGAAATGCAGGCCGCGAAGCACACCAAAGGAAGACTTCGATTCGTTGTCTTGCACAAAATCGACTGGGCCTACATGCTGGCAGAACTCTTCTTTCTTCCATGCTTCAAAAAAATAGCCCCGCGAATCGTCAAACACACGTGGTTCTAGTACTAAAACGCCATTAATGGCGGTCTCTATATATTCCATGATAAGATAAAATCTTTGATTTTGAGTGCAAAAGTACTAAATATATTCCGTACAAGAAAATGTTTTTGGGTTTTATGCTATTTTTAGCCTCACTTTTTTGGAAGTTTCGGGAAAAAGACGTAATTTTGCACTCGTGATAGAAATACAACGACATATTGAGATACTGTTGCTAAGCAACGATTGCGTAATTGTGCCAGGGCTGGGCGGCTTCATGGCCCACTACGTAGAGGCGCGCTACGACGAGACCGACGGTCTTTTCCTGCCGCCATTGCGTACCCTTGGCTTCAACCCGCAGCTGCGGCTCAACGACCATTTGCTCGTTCAGTCGTACATCGAAGCTTACGACATAAGCTATCCCGAAGCCCTGCACCGCATAGAGGAAGAGGTAAACGAACTGCGTCAGCATCTCGACAACGACGGTTTCTACGAGATGAACGACATAGGCATCCTTCGCGTCAATAAGGAAGGGCACATCGTTTTTGAACCATGCGAAGCCGGCATCTTGACACCAGAATTCTATGGTTTCGGGTCGTTCGAGATGTTGCCTCTCAGCGGTAAGGCGGCACAAAGCCCGCAGGTAGAGAAAAAAACGGCCGAGGCAGCAACTGCCCGCGAGACATCGCCCAGCGAGTCGCAAGCCACAGATCCCACAGCCGATATTCTGCAATTCGAATTTCCTGATGACGACAATGCCGAGGCAGGCACCAGCATACTAACCTCCGGCACCGACAAGGCCGACGACAGCGATGCTGCCATCGTGATAAAGATGTCGTGGATACGCAATGCCATGGCGGTTGCCGTTGCCATCGTTGCCTTTTTCCTCATCAGCACGCCAGTGTCGAATAGCGACTTGATAAACGAGGGCATTCAGCAAAGCAGCTTACTACCCATGCAACACAAGGTGGCCACCGCTGCCAGCAGCCAAGTGGAACAGGCCAGCGAACCCGCTCAAGACAATGCGCCGCTACAGGCAGAGGCCGAGGCCCCTAAGACTGAACCCACACAGGAGGCGGCAGACGGGAGCAAAGAGGAAACGGAACCCGCCAAGAGCGAAGAAACCAGCACCTACGTGATTGTGCTGGCAAGCCAGACCAAGAAGTCCAATGCCGATGCTTTCGTAGAACGCCTTGCCAAGGAAGGCTTTGCCGAGGCTGAGGTCAAGGACATGTGGAATTCTAAGCTTGTACGTGTGGTCTACGGAGCCTATGCCAGCGAGGAAGAAGCCCAAAAGCATTTGCGGAATCTGCGCTCCAAGAGCCAGGACTTCGAAGAGGCTTGGATTATGCAGACAAAATAGGTATATGAAAAGAGTACGGTGCCCCAAATGTGACCAATACATCACCTTCGACGAGACGAAATATGAGGCAGGTCAGTCTCTTGTGTTCCAATGTGCGGCATGCGGCAAGCAGTTCGGCATAAGAATGGGCGTTTCGAAACTACGGCAGACGCAAAAAGAAGAAAACAAAGATGCCCTCAACATGCAAACTACAGGCGATGACGCCACGGCATGCGGCAGCATCATCGTTATCGAAAACGTATTCCACTACAAGCAGGTGTTGCCCCTGCATTTAGGCGACAACCAGATAGGGCGGTACCAGAAAGGCAACCCCATCTCCACCCCGATAGAGACCGTCGACCCAAGCGTAGACCTGTTGCATTGTGTCATCAACGTGAGCCGCGACAAGAACGGCCGCCTGAAATATGTGCTTCGCGACACCAACAGCAATACGGGAACGTTTGTCGACAACGTAGAGATTCCACCACGCGAACGGCGCGTCATCGACGACGGTACACTTTTCACCATTGGTGCCACCAGCATCATCTTGCGCACCGCTCAAAACACTTCTTCCACGACCGATGAACGACGATAAGATTATCAACGACCCTGTCTTCGGATTCATAAAAATCCCATCGGGCCTGCTTTACGACATCGTTCGCCATCCCCTTTTTCAGCGTCTCAACCGCATCAATCAGCTTGGCCTGGCATCGGTGGTTTATCCGGGTGCACGCCACACCCGCTTTCAGCACTCGCTGGGAGCCTTCCACCTCATGAGCGAAGCCATCTTGTCGCTTCAGCAGAAAGGCAACTTCATCTTCGACAGTGAGGCAGAGGCCGTAGAGGCCGCCATCCTCATGCACGACATCGGGCATGGTCCTTTCTCGCATGTGCTGGAACACACACTTATCAGCGGCATCAGCCATGAAGACATCTCGCTGATGATGATGGAGCAGATAAACCGCGACCTGGGACAGCAGTTGGGGCTGGCCATTGCCATCTTCCGCGACCAGTACCCCAAACGGTTCCTTCACCAGCTTATCTCGAGCCAGCTTGACATGGATCGCCTGGACTATCTGCGACGCGACTCTTTCTTCACCGGCGTCACCGAGGGAAACATCGGGTCGGCACGAATCATCAAGATGCTCAATGTGGTCGACGACCGGCTGGTGGTAGAGCAGAAAGGCATCTATTCGCTTGAAAACTACCTTACCACCCGGCGACTGATGTACTGGCAGGTGTACCTGCACAAAACGGCCGTAGCCTACGAGAAGGTGCTTGTCAACATGCTCACGCGGGCAAAAGATCTCTGCCGAATGGGGCAGGAAGTATTTGCCTCGCCTGCCCTATCCTACTTCCTGCAGAACAATGTCGATGCGGCGTGGTTTGAACAGCACCCCGAGACGCTGAAGATGTATGAAGATCTCGACGACAGCGACATCTGGAGCGCCATGAAAGTATGGCGTCATGCCTCCGACAAGATTCTCGCCACCCTGGCCACCGACATGCTAGACCGCCACATCTTCAAGGTTGAGGTATACGAAAGTCCGGTTCCGCCCGAGCGCATAGCACGGCAGCAAGAGCTGATAGCCGACAAGATGGACATCGACATTGCCGATGCACACTACTTGATGAGCGTCGACACCATTCAGAAAGACATGTACTCCACCGACGATGACTCCATCGACATTCTATATAAGGATGGTAGCATACGCGACATTTCCGAGGCATCAGAACTGCTCAACGTCCAACTGCTTTCGAAAAAGGTGCAAAAACACTTTTTCTGCTATCAGCGACTGTCATAGAGAAACTGCCATAGAGAAAACAAACCAATACTGATCAGCCATGAGAATTATCTGCGACGCCCCAGGCCAGACTTGCAACCGTCTATGGACCTATGTACCTTCCATTGCGCGGTGCATAGCCGAGCACAAACGCATGGTTATCATTTTCTACGACTGGACCATCGAAGACTTTCCCAACCTGCTCCACTGCCCATTCATCTACTTTCCACTTTGGCACAAATGGTATCTGGAGCGTGGCAACGGGTGGAACAACTACAAGGGCCTCACATGGAAGGTGACCCACAACAAGCGATGGGACAAGGTGTTCGGCCTGCTGGGGTTCAAGAAAGGCTGGTTCACCATGCACGACAACCGCTACCTGGCACAGACGAAGAAAGAGCTGCAGCACATTTTCCTCCCCAAGCGGGAAATCACAGACAAGGCAGAGAAAATGATAAACGCCATACGCCAGGATGCCGACCTCGTTGTAGGCATACACATACGCCATGGCGACTATAAGACATTCTTCGACGGGCGCTACTACTATACGCTTGAGGAATTCCACCAGTTCATGTTGCGCATACAAAATATCTACCCCGACCGCCGTGTGGCCTTCTTCATCAGCAGCAACGAGGCCTTCGACGTAAGCCAGTTTACAGGCTGCCGCTGCTACCGCTTTGGCAAAGAGCCTTCGGGCGACATTCTCGACTTGCACACACTCTCGCTATGCGACCGCATCCTGGGGCCCTGGAGCACCTACAGCCGCTGGGCATCGTTTATTGGCGAAGTGCCTCTCTGCTTCATCGAGCACAAGGATCAGCAGTTCACCGACGAAAGTTTCTCTGTAGTAACCGACTTCTACCACTTTGCCAATGGGAAAAGCACCGAGGATTTCTGGAAGCCGGCATAGCCTGCAGAAGACCGGTGAGCGTAGAGAGTGAGAAAAAAGTAGCACGGAGGAAATCCGTGCTACTTATTTTTCTGGGCCTCGCGCAGTCTTATCCGCGTAAGCACCTGTTTTGTATTATAGGTAAAGTCGCCTCCCAGCATCCAGGAATAATAGCCAGGATCGGAGCGCAGCACTTCTGCCACGGTTTTTCCCTTATGCTTGCCAAAGTTGAAGTACTCCACCATTTTCGGCTCTCCCTTTTCGTCGACGACAATGTTTCCTTTGGCATCTTTCTCCTCGCCCCAGACAATGCGCCCAGCGAAGTCTACATTGTTGTTCAGTTTCGAGAATTCCGCCAGCCACTCCATGTCGTTCTGCAGCACTCGCCCTTCCGGTTCCTCGCCTATGGCGCGCTGATGCTCTTCCGTATAGAAGTCCAACTCGGCCAAGAGCACGCGATAGGTCACCTCTGTATCCTGGTCGGCGCGATGTGCCACGAAATCGTCTTCCATCTTTCTTCCGCAGTAGAATTTATAGGCCGCAGCCAAATTGCGCCGCTCCATCTTGTGGAAGATGGTCTGGGCATCGATAAGACGGCATCGTGAGAAGTCGAAGTCTATGCCAGCCCTGAGAAATTCCTCTGCCAGCAACGGAATGTCGAAGTGGTTTGAGTTGAAGCCCGCGAAATCGCAGCCGGTGAAGCAGTCGCTCAATGTCTTGGCAAGCTGCTTAAAGGTGGGTTTTCCTTCTACGTCGGCATCGCTGATGCCCGTAAGCTCGGTAATCTCCGGCTTTATGCGACATCCTGGGTTCACCAAATAGTTGCCCCGTTCCTCGGTGCCATTGGGCATCACTTTTATGAAAGAGATCTGAATGATGCGATCCTTCACCAAGTCAAGCCCCGTAGTCTCGAGGTCAAAGACAACCAGTGGTTTTTGAAGATTCAGTTTCATGTTCTTTCTTCCTTCTGCTCTTTTGCACCTTAGTCGTTTATCAGCATTGGCATCATCAGCATGAGCACATCCTGATTTTCCGGCTGTTCAGAAGGAAGGACCAATCCTGCACGGCTTGGGTCGGCCAGTTGTATGAGCACTTGGTCGCAGTCGAAGTTGCTCAGTATTTCGATGAACGACGAGCCTTTGAAGCCGATGCTCATCGGCATGCCATTATAGTCGCATATCATGCTCTCGGTAGCTGTCTTCGAGAAGTCATAGTCTTCTGCGTCGAGCTGTAGCGTGCCGTTTTCCACATGGAATCGAATCAGATTGCTTGAGTCGTTGGAGAACGGCTGTACGCGCCTAAGGGCAGAGAGCAGTGCCTGGCGGTCGACGACGAGCTGGTTGGGATTGCCTTGTGGTATAACCGAGTTATAGTTGGGATAACGCCCCTCGATGAGCCTGCAGGTAATGACGCCCTCCTCGTAGTTTATCTCTGCATTACGTTCGTCGAAGCGTATTACGACGTCGCCGCCGTTTTTTCCAAGCACGCCTTTGAGCAGTGTGGCGGGCTTTTTAGGCAAGATGAAGGCTGCAGGCTGCTCGCTCCGCACCGACAGGATTTTGTTGCGCACCAACTTATGTCCGTCGCTGGCCACGACAGCCAGGAACTCTGGTGTAAGGTCGAAGTAGATTCCATTCATCACAGGCCGTAGCTCATCTTGGGCCGTAGCGAAGAGCGAGCGGTTGATGTTTTCGTTCAGCAAGGGAGTAGGAAGGGTGATCACATTGGCACCTTCGTTCACCTGCTGAGCCTGAGGATATTCATCGGCGTTTTCTACGGGCAGCGAGAACATACCGTTCTGATAGCTTATGCGGGCAATGTTGCTGTTCTGGTCAATCTCAAAGGTAATGGGCTGTTCCGAAATACTCTTCACTGCTTCAAGAAGATCGTGATTGCCCACGCAGAAACGGCCGTCGCTGTCGGTATCGTTCAGCTCCATCGAAGTCTGCATAGTAACCTCGCCATCCGAGGCTGTCAGTTGCAGGCGCCCATCGATGATGTCGAAGAGGAAATCGCTCAATATTGGTAGCGGGTTCTTGCTGTTGATGACCCTCGACAAAGCCAGCAGACGGCTGCTGAGGGCTGTGCTTGATAAGGAAAATCTCATATTTTAAGTGGTTTTATGTTTCATATTTGGCCTACAAAAATACAAAAAAAGTGTGTCAGTAGCAAAATTATTGCGAAAAAATTACGTGTTTTCAAACTATTTTAGTAATTTCGCAATCGATTTTGAAAAAAACAAAAATTATTTCAATACGATTATGGATTTAACAGGAAGAATCATTGCCATTTTGCAAGCACAAAGTGGCGTATCGGCTCGCACGGGCAACCCTTGGATGAGCCAGGAGTATGTACTTGAGGTTCCGGGCACCTATCCGCGCAAGATGGTGTTCCGCATTTTTGGTGAAGACCGCATCAAGCAGTTCAACATACAGGCAGGCGAGGAGCTTACTGTTCAGTTTGATATTGATGCCCATGAATGGCAAGGCCGCTGGTTCAACGAGATACGTGCTTTCAATGTCATTCGCGGTCAGGTGGCCCAGGCCGTTCCTGCTGCCACGCCCTTCCCTCCGCAGCAAGCCGCTACTGCCCCACAGACGAACGCCGCCCCGTTCCCCCCTGCTCAGGAGGCCCCCGCTGGCGGCGACGAAAACTCGGCCGACGACCTGCCATTCTAATCCAGGGCTACCCCCGATTGTTTCATAAAAGCACAAGTTAAAAAGCAAGAATCCTCTGCCAACGCAAAGGATTCTTGCTTTTTACTATCAGTAGAGATTTACTTATTCACCTGGAAGCGTGTGTCGCCATCCTTGAAGAAAGCGTTTATCTGGCGGGCAGCGGCAATGCCGGCATTGGTATTGGCCTCGGCCGTCTGTGCGCCCATCTTCTTCGGGGTCGAGAAGTAGCGGCCCTCAAACTTCTGGAAGTCGGCATTGGCATCGGGCATGATGTCGGTGACGAACTTCAGGTCCTGTCGTTCCTCCATGAGCTTGAGCAGCTCAGGCTCGTTGATGACCTCTTTGCGGGCTGTGTTCACGAGGATTCCTCCCTTCTTCATCTTGCCCACCAGTGCATAGTTGATGCTCTGCTTCGTCTCAGGCGTTGCCGGAATGTGGAGGCTCACCACGTCGCACTGCTCAAAGAGAGCCTCCTGGTTGGCCACTGCCTTCACGCCAGCCTGCTCGATAACCTCGGCGGGGCAGAAAGCATCGTAGGCATAGACCTCCATGCCAAAACCCTTGGCGATGCGGGCCACGTTGCGGCCCACGTTGCCGAAGGCCAGTATGCCCAGCTTCTTGCCCTTCAGCTCGGTACCGGCCTTGCCGTTGTAGAACTGGCGCACGGCGAAGACGAGCAGGCCGAAGACCAGCTCTGCCACGGCATTGGCATTCTGCCCCGGCGTGTTCTCGGCCACCACCTTGTGGGCCGTGGCGGCAGCCAGGTCGATGTTGTCGTAGCCGGCTCCGGCACGCACCACGATCTTCAGTTGCTTAGCGGCATCGAGCACTTCGGCATCGACCTTGTCGGAGCGGATGATGAGTGCGTCGGCATCTTTCACCGCATCGAGCAGCTGTGCCTTCTCGGTATATTTCTCCAGCAGGGCCAGCTCGTTGCCTGCTGCTTCAATCTCTTTGCGAATGCCTTCCACGGCAGCAGCGGCGAAAGGCTTTTCGGTTGCAACAAGAATCTTCATAACTTACTTGAAATTAGATGTGCTTTAATGATTAGCCTCAAACTCCTTCATGCATGCCACGAGAGCCTGACAGCCCTCGATGGTCTGTGCGTTGTAGCACGAGGCGCGGAAGCCACCCACCGAGCGGTGCCCCTTCACGCCTACCATGCCCTTCGATGTGGCGAAGTCGAGGAACTCCTTCTCGAGCTCCTTGTATTCCGGAGCCATCACGAAGCAGATGTTCATCAGCGAGCGGTCTTCCTCCTTGGCGGTGCCCACGAAGCACTTGTTGCGGTCTATCTCGCCGTAAACGATTTCGGCACGCTGCTGTGCCAGCTTGTCCATGGCCTCTACGCCACCGCTCTTCTTTATCCAGCGGAGCGTCTCAAGTGCCGAATAGATGGGCACCACGGGCGGTGTGTTGAACATCGAGCCCTTATCTACGTGCGTGCGGTAGTCGAGCATGGTGGGAATCTCGCGCGGTGCCTTGCCCAGGGCATCGTCCTTCACGATGACGATGGTCACGCCGGCCATGGCGAGGTTCTTCTGCGCGCCGGCATAGATGGCATCGTATTTTGCTACGTCGATGGGGCGGCTGAAGATGTCGCTCGACATATCGGCAATCAACCGCACGGGCACGTCAAGGTCTTTGCGTATCTCGGTGCCGTAGATGGTATTGTTGGTAGTGATGTGCAGGTAGTCGGCATCAGCGGGCACGGTCCAGTCCTTCGGAATGAAGGTATAGTTGGCATCGGCCGAGCTGGCCACCTCGACCACTTCGCCGAAGAGCTTGGCCTCCTTCATGGCCTTCTTGGCCCATACGCCGGTATTCAGATAGGCAGCCTTCTTAATGAGGAAGTTGTAGGGAATCATGCAGAACTCGAGCGAGGCGCCACCGCCGAGGAAAATCACTGAGTAGCCCTCGGGCACCTGCAGCAGCTCCTTCACCAGGGCCACGGCCTCGTCGACCACGGGCTGGAAGTCCTTTGCACGATGGCTGATCTCCATAAGCGAGAGACCCGAGCCATTGAAGTCTAAACACTGTTTGGCAGTGGCCTCAATCACTTCGCGGGGAAGCATCGAGGGACCTGCATTAAAGTTGTACTTCTTCATAATTTTTTCTACGGTTTTATTGGTGTTTGTTAAGATTTCTGTTTTTTGCGGTGCGAAATTACAACATTTCCTCGAAATGGGCAAATATTTTGGCACAAATTAATGTAAAAGCCCCGATTTACTGACATTCTGCTAAGCAGAGGTTACATTTGTTGTTTTTTCTTGTCGGCAAGATACATGCCCGTGAGTATGAGCAGCGTGCCCAGAAGGAGGAAGGGCGTCATCTGCTCGCCAAGCACGACGCTGGCCACGACGATGGTCGATACGGGGTTCACATACACATAGTTGGTGGCGATCATGGCCCCCAGCTTGTCCATCACCCACGTCCACACCAGAAAGCACACGCACGAGGCCACCACGCCCAGAAACAGCAGGTGCATCACCACCTGGGGGCGCAGCAGCACGTCCAGGGGCGGCCATTCGGGCACCATCATATAATAGGGTATCATCGTAACCAGCCCGTAGAAGAACACCTTCCGCGTCACGGTCAGCGCGCCCGTGTGCCTGTTGGCCGGAATCATCAGCAGCGAATAGACGGCCCAGCATAGGTTGGCGGCCAGGGCCAGGGCATCGCCCACGGGCGAGAGGTGGAGCACGAAATGACCGTTGAGCACCACGATGGCCACGCCTCCCACCGCCATGAGCGTGCCTGCGAGCTGCACCTTGCGCATGCGCTCCTGCTTATAGAAGAGGCCGATGAGCAGCGCGGCCACCAGCGGACACGAGCACACGATGAGCGACACGTTGGTCGTGGTGGTATAGTTCAGCGCCTCGTTCTCGGTGAGGAAATAGAGCGAACCGCCGGTCACGCCCAGCAGCAGCATCAGCAGCTCTTGCCGCAGCGTGGCCCTGAGCGAGCCGGGCTGCCCCGTGGGCGGCAGGGCCAGCCACTGCACGTGGCCTCTGGCCAGCGAGAAGGCCAGCAGCAGCACGTAGGCTATGGCGAAGCGCAGGGTGAAGATATGGGCTGGCGAGAGGCCATTGAGCAGCAGCAGCTTCGTAAAGACGAAGGTGCTGCCCCAGACGGCTACCGTGACGAAGGCTGCCACATGATAGAACAATTCACAATTCACAATTCTCAATTTTATTCTTCCGGCACGAGGAACTTGTCGCCCGTCTGGCGTATCAGCTCGCGGGCGTATGGCTCGGGATAGCCGGGGCGCACCACGCGTGCTCCCAGCCCGGCGGGCGTGCGCAGGAGCCGCCCACCCTGCTCCGGCTTCACGACCATGTCGTTGTATCTCACGATGAGGTAGCGGGCCAGTCTGTTCCAGCGGGCCAGCATCTGGTTGGCCTTCTCGGCGCTATAGGCCGTGAGGAAGCTCACGCGGGCCGCCCCCTGCAGGGTCATGGCGCGGTCTTCCACCTCTTTCTGTGCGGCAAAGTAAGAGCGGTCGAGCGAGTCGCGCACCTGCTGCAGACTGGGGAAGAGGAGCGAGTAGCGCGGATAAACCATGTTCGACACCCAGTTCTGCACCCAGTAGGCATTGTCGGTCGAGAAGTTGAGCGCATCGGCACCCGGCGTGTTGTAAGGCTGTGGCGCACTGGTGGCGCAGCAGTACACGGGGGTGAAGGGTGCCATGTTGCCGTCGTCGTTGGCAAACCAGAGCACGCCCCCCACCTCGCGGGGCATGAACGAGCGCATCTGGCTGACGTAGACGAAGCCAGCCTGCTGGGTGGAGATGGGACGCTCGTTGAAGTATTTCCGCCCGTCTACATTATAATAGAGAGGTGTAGGCCTGTAGGGCATCTGCCAGATGCCGCCGCCGATGTCGCCGTCGAGGGCGAAGGGGGTGTTCTCATAGTGGTCGCGCATGGCCGTCTCCACGTCGGCCACGCTCACCTTGCGGCAGGGTCGCACCCACAGGGGCATGGGTTCGGCATCTTTCTGCCTGCCCTCGGCCCAGGGCAGGTAGCGGTCCATGCCGTCGGCAAAGCGGTTGAAGAACGTCCACACACGGGCATCGCAGATGCGGCGCCCTGAGAAGTCGGGATAGGCATAGGTGTTGCAGAAGGAGAAGTCCTCGTCGCTGCCTTGGTACCACCCCATCTTGCGTGCAAAGCTCACCACGTTCTTCGAGTGCATCTCCTCGTAGCCCTGCCCCATGAAGCGCGATATGCGGCTCTGGTTGGCATGGCCGCAGATGGCATCGTCGGGTATGCGTATGGCCACCCACACGGTGCGCTCCTTCGAGCGTTTGCGGTCGCTGGCGCAGCCCATCATCTCCATGATCCAGGCCTCGTTGGGGTCGCACAGGGTGAAGGTCTCGCCCTCCGAGTTGTAGCCATACTGCTCCACGAGCTGCGTCATCACGCGTATGGCCTCGCGGGCCGTCTTGGCCCGCTGCAGGGCCAGGTAGATGAGCGAGCCATAGTCGAGCAGCCCGGTGGTGTCGACCATCTCTTCGCGGCCGCCAAAGGTGGTCTCGCCGATGGTGAGCTGCCACTCGTTGATGTTGCCTATCACGTTGTAGGTCTCGGCGGCCTCGGCTATGTCGCCGGCATATTCGTTGGTGTCCCAGTTCACGATGCGGCGCCGGTCGCCTTTGGCGTGCAGCGCGGCAGGATAGTGGCACAGCCCCTGGAACATGCCGTAGTCGTCGGCGCTGTAGGAGCAGATCACCGACCCGTCGGCCGAGGCTTTCTTGCCCACGATGAGATTGGTGCAGGCCATGGCGCCGGCGGCCACGGCCAGAAGAGCACAGAGTGCGGTTTGTCGTTTGTTCATTTATTTTAAGTTTTTATTTGTTTCAGCCTGCAAAGGTACAACAAAATTTTCATTGTCTTTGTATTTCGAATTACAAATTCTTATTCGGCACTTTAA
>Ga0326512_10003269_pt1 | contig 11930 bp, 8 predicted proteins | sample 1_2617_0518_D_FD_203652 | JGI IMG/M metagenome (GOLD analysis project Ga0326512, IMG submission 203652) | Bovine rumen microbial communities from UC Davis, California, United States - 1_2617_0518 | ecosystem: Host-associated > Mammals > Digestive system > Stomach > Rumen | place: USA: California... | reverse complement strand
TCACGGTTCCCCCATCATGGAAAAAATTGTCATGCTCAGGGATAAATACGATCTGCACATGACCATGGAACGCTATATCTCTGCCGAGGAGAATCCGGCAGATGCCGGATTCATTCGCAGATAACCGGCCCTTTCACCGTCCAATTCCACCATCTGATCCAAAGAGAAGAGGAAATACTATGTTCAACACCGAGGAACTGACCGTAAAACTGAACCAGCTCGCTCAAAGCCAGGCACTGGCCGGCGTCAGCGCCTGCATCATGGGTCCTGAGGGCATGCTGTATGATTTCAGTTACGGCTTCATTGATTCCAATAAGTCCATTGCACCGAATCATGATACCCTGTTCGGAATCGCCTCCATGAGCAAATCCATCACGGCTCTGTGCATCTGTCTTCTGGCCGTTGACGGAAAACTGCGTCTGGATGATCCGGTCGTCCGTTATTTCCCGGGCTTCCACATTCCCGGCATTCCGCGGGAAGCCGTGACCATTCGTCATCTATGCATGCATACATCCGGTCTGCCGGCCATGGAGCCCCTGGAATGGTCCATCGTCATGAATACCCCCGGACGCGGCAGTGATGAGGATGACCGGCACCTTCAGGAAACGGCACCGAATACCATGGATTCCATTGACCAGATCATTGAATACATCGCCAAATGTCCCTATCCCAACAACGGGATGCCCGGACAGAATCTCAGCTATTCCAATGAAGGGTATGCCATTCTGTCCTATATTGCCGATCAGGCCGCCGGGATGTCCCTTGAAGCCTTCATGCACGAACATGTCTTTGCTCCGCTCGGCATGACCCGTTCCATTCTGGACAACGGCCACCTGGCCGCCTATGCCCTCTCCGGTGGCAACATGACCTCCCTGTTTACCGCCGAAGACGGCGGCCACCGCTGTGATGATGACTGGTCGGTTCTCCCGCCGTTTCGCGGATGTGCCATGGTCAAGTCAACATCAAAAGACATGGCCACTTACTACCGGATGCTTGCCGCCTACGGCATGCATGAGGGAAAGCAGGTTATCCCGCGTCAGGCCGTGGAAATGCTCCTTGGGAATGAGCATCCTCTGCGGTCCTTACAGACCATGTGCATGGGAATCAATAAGCGGGCCTTCATGGGCTACGTGCTGTGTGAACATTCCGGCGGCCTCCATGGAGTTTCCACCAAAGGCGGCCTGATTTTAGGCGAGGGAATCGGTTTAAGTGTCCTCTGCAATCAGGGAGATGCGGATATGGATCCCCTTCTCTTTGCCATGTACAATGCCGTTCTCGGACTGCCGCTTGACCAGAGTCATGAATGGTTCAAAGAGGTTTCCTATCCGTTCTCGGATTACGACATGCTGACCGGCACCTATATCTGTCACGAGGGAATCCCCTCCACCTTTACCCTGACCCTCAAGGACGGAATTCCCGTCGGATGCCATAACGGCACGGTCACTCATCTTGTTTACTGCGGAGAGACCCGGTTCCGTTCCATTCAGGAAAACGGCAGTCTCTATTCAAGAATCGAATTCCTGATATTCAACGGAAAGGCGTGGGGCGTCCGCTGTGGAACCCGTATCTTTCATCGGGAGGAAACAACCGGCAACAGCCTCTGAACCGGCCGCCTTTGCCTGAATTCATCCGGCAGCCGGACAGAGAACAGACCGTTCGCCGTGATTTTACGTCCTTTCGGCGCACAGCCGCTCCAGATTTGATGGGATATGGCCTCCCTTTGAAGCGTTTCATCCCCTGAGGCAGGAAGTTCAGAGAGCTTCCTGCTTTTGTTTTGAACCGCGAAATCGTGTCCGGCTCTTCTGAGTGTCATCTGCTCAAATCATGCTGACCTTTACTTCAGTTCCGCTTTCCAGCCGCTGGCGGCAGTAAGGAACATTTCCGAAAATTCTTCACCCGAAAAAACCTTCATCAGGCCATCCATCCCCCATATCCACGGAAGTTCCAGCACCTGGTCCCGCTCCACCCAGAATACACGCCCCTCTTCGGATGACCTCAGATTGCCGGAAAACTGATTCGCCCTGAACAGAAACACAATATACCGGGTTCCATCATCCTCAATCCAGTCTTTCACCCCGCACAAAACGGGGTGCTCAATGGTCAGCCCGGTTTCCTCCCAGATCTCCCGGACAACCGAATCCACAATGGGTTCGTGCTCCTCGACATGACCGCCCGGAAAGATGATCCCCCGGATATCCTTCCCGATTTTATCCTCAACCAGAACTTTCGTTCCGTCCTCAATCATGCACATGTTCTCAAGAACAACCCGTTCTTTTCTCTCCATATCTGTCTCCTTTGCGGGCCTCGCTGTTGGCCATTTGCCTGAGCGGCTTTGTCATGGCCCGGATTTGACAATCTGTCGCGGCGCGACAGGGCCACTCCTTTGCGGGCCTCACTGTCGGTCACTTGCCTGAGCGGCTTTGTCATGGCCCGGATTTGACAATCTGTCGCTGCGCGACAGGGCCACACCTCATTCATCCGGTCTTTGGCCCTGCCGGTTCCGGTGCAATTCCCTCATGGCCTCTCTGCGGCAGTAATTCTTCCGGGAAAACGAAAAGCAGCCATCAGCTGCTTTCGTTTTCCCGGTTATTTACTTTCTCTCGGCAATCTCTTTGAGGACCTTCTCAGCAAACTCATCCAGTTTATATACGGTTGTCTGATCGGTCGCCCGGTCACGCACGGAAATGGTATTCTCCGCGATCTCCTTTTCGCCTAGGATGATCATGTAAGGCACCTTGTCCTCCTGACGGGCATAGCGGATCTTATAACCGATTTTCTCATTGCGGTCATCCAGCTCCACACGGATGCGGCGTTCACGCAGCGCACCGTAAACCTTCTCCGCATAGTCCATGCTCTTGTCGCTGACCGGCAGTACCTTGACCTGCACAGGCGCAAGCCATACCGGGAACACGCCCTTGGTTTCCTCGATCAGGTACGCCATAAAGCGGTCCAGGCTGCCCAGGATCGCACGGTGCAGAACCACCGGCGTCTTCAGAGAACCGTCTTTGTCAATATACTTGAGATCAAACTTGGCCGGCAGACAGAAATCCAGCTGACAGGTAGACAGCGTATACTCCGCGCCAACTGCCGGCTTGACATTCACATCCAGCTTGGGACCGTAGAAGGCGGCCTCACCGATTTCCTCCGTAAACTGAATGTTCAGCTCTTTCAGCACCTCACGGAGCGCATTTTCTGCCTTCTCCCACATGGCATCATCCTGATGATATTTGGTTTTATCCTCAGGGTCACGGAGGGACAAAACACAGCGGTAATCCGTAATGCCGAAATCCTTATAGGTGCTGAAGATCAGGTCCACCACGCCGGCAACCTCATCCTTGATCTGCTCAGGCGTCACAAACAGGTGTGCATCGTTCTGGCAGAAGTGACGGCCGCGCTCGATTCCCTTCAGGGTACCGCTCGCCTCAAAGCGGAAATCGTGTGCAATTTCACCGATACGGATCGGAAGATCCCGATAGCTCCGGGGGCGGTTGGCATAAATGCGCATGTGATGCGGGCAGTTCATTGGCCGCAGAACAAAGCTCTCGCCTTCCACTTCCATCGCCGGGAACATGTTGTCCTTGTAATGATCCCAGTGTCCGCTGGTCTTATACAGGTTGACTGTTCCGATACACGGAGTCAGTACATGCTGATACCCCAGCATCACTTCCTTATCCCGGATGTAGTTTTCGAGCTGCTGCCACAGGGTATAGCCTTTGGGCAGGAACATCGGCAGACCGCGGCCCACCAGATCATCCACCATGAACAGGTTCATGTCCTTGCCGATCCGGCGATGATCCCGTGCCTTTGCCTCCTCAACCTCTTTTTCATAGGCGGCCAGTTCTTCCGTATTGCGGAATGCAACACCGTTGATACGGGTCAGCATCTTATTTTTCTGATCGTTCTTCCAGTAGGCGCCGCTGATGGTCGTCAGTTTAAATGCCTTCAGCGCTTTGGTATAGGTCAGATGCGGGCCAACGCACATATCAATATAGTCGCCCTGCTGATAGAATGTAATGACCGCATCCTCCGGCAGATCCGCAATGTGCTCAACCTTATAGATCTCTCCGCGTTCCTGCATCAGCCGGACAGCTTCCTCGCGCGGGAGCGGATAAACCTTGAAAGGCAGATTCTCCTTGACAATCTTCTGCATTTCCTTTTCGATTGCCGGCAGATCTTCATCCCCCAGCTTGACATCACCCAGATCAATGTCATAATGGAATCCCTTTTCCGTTGCAGGGCCATAGGCAAAGTGTGCCTGCGGATACAGACGCTTTACCGCCTGAGCCATAATATGCGCCGCGGAATGACGCAGAACCTCCAGTTCCTCCTCAGCAGGGCACTCGGCAACATGGCCGTCGTTGTAGATAATCTTCATTTCCTTGCTCCTTTTTCTTTTTCGCTGCGCTGGCCTTGGGCACAAAAAAACAGCATTCCACCCCTCTGTAGGGACGAATGCCGGATGCATCCGCGGTTCCACCCCGCTTGCTGTAATTACCTCTTCTCATGTGGGATAACGGCCACGAACCGCCTGCCGTCAGAAGATGGTACCTGCAAACGCCAGCAGCACGGACTCTCAGCCTATGATCCATGCTCTCTTGTGCCGCATTTTCGCAGACATGTTCCCCGTCATCCGGTAAGTAGCTTCATTATAGTTTATTTCGTTCTTTTGTCAATCTCTTTCCGCGAAAAACCATGTTTTCCCCGAAAAACGGGACAGGGAAACAAAAAAGGAGAGGGCCTGCCGCCACAGCGGCAGTTTGTCAAATATGAGCACCGAAAAATAGCGGTGCCAAAAGACCAAGTCACTACTCATAAAGGGGATGGCCATATCACCGCCAGAAAGAAAAATGAATGAAGACCATCCGATTGTCCTTCGCCCCTGGAGCATTTCCTGCAGTTTATGTGTTTCGTGTGAAAGGTGCAGTAGACAATTGCGCCGAAAATGATTATTATATCTCCAGCATGTTATCCAAATGCCAGTGACAATACGAAACCGGAAAATGTTGAATGGACAGACCATTTCTTTGTTGTCATCCTTCTCCCGACAGCCGAACTCCTTCCCTTTCCGGGTTCTGTGAATCAGAAAGCCGAAAGGAAGGAGCCTTTTTCACCTTTACCTGTCCATGGACAGCCATCAGGCCGTCAGTTTCAGCAAGGCGAAGGCGGTTGTCCATCCCGTATCGTACCTGTCTGTCAAGCTCGTTTTATCTGCCTGTACGGATCGTTTTCACAGAAAGAGGTCACACATGATAAAATCCTGTTGTCTCCATAAAAAGCCCCTTTTGCCCACTCTCCTTCTGGCCGTTTTGTGTGCCGTTCTTGTCGTTCTGGGACGCCTGACGTCCCTCAGCAGCATCATAAAGGCCGGCGGATTTTCCTTTGCATTTACCGATGCATTTGTCATCCTTGCCGCGGGCATCGGCGGATTAGGCTGCGGCCTTATCACTTTTGTTCTCCTGTTTATCGGTGAGATCATCCGCACCAGCAGCAATCCGTCGCTGTACACCGTATCCATCTACCTGTTTCTGGTCATGATCACCTCCGGTTTGTCCTATAAGGGATGGTTTCGTTCGCTGCTGAAAGCCCTCCTCAGTGCCTGTATTCTCACCGCTTCTCTGGCATTCCTCTGGAATCTTTTCTTTACTGTTCTGCCGCTCCCTGAAACCAACCTGATTTATTACGGGCAGCCATTTTCCCGTCTGCTGCTCATCGCCGCCCCTGAGGTCGTTCTTGCTGCCGGGATTATCCATCTGTTCATGAAATACGCTCCGGCGCACATTCAGCAGGCATTTATCGCCGGAATGGAGTGTCTTGATCAAAACGTCAACATTCTCGCACGCCGGATAACCTTTCTGTCTCTGTTTGAAACACTCCTGCTCACTCTGGCTGCCATTCTCTGCACCAATCTGTTCTTAGCAGCCGGTGAGAAAATTCCTTTCAGCCTCCGGTATCTAACCAGCAGATGGCAGTACAACCTGCAGCTGGGTCTCATGATGATCTGCACCGGCATCCCCATCGCCTACTTTTTCAACCAGTTTATTCTCAACAATGTGGTCCGCCCGGTCAACGCCATGTCCCGCCTGATGCAGGATTATTTCAATACGGATGAACAGAACCGGACCGATGTCCTTCCGGATCTTAACATCCATACCGGTGATGAGGTTGAACGTCTTTATCACAGTCTGCAGAAAATGGTCCGGGATATGTCCCTTTACATCCGCCGGATTCTTGAAAATGAGAAACGCACCGCTCATCTGACGCAGGACTTTATGCTGGCCCTGGCCAAGGCAGTAGATGCTAAAGATCATTACACCAGCGGTCACTCGCAGCGCGTTGCCCGGTATTCAAGGGAAATCGCACGCCGAATGGGAAAGAGCGAGCAGGAACAGCAGGAAATCTATCTCATGGGCCTTCTTCATGACATCGGGAAAATCGGCGTTCCGGAAACCATCATCAATAAAAACGGCCGCCTGACCGATGAGGAATTTAAGAAAATCAAGGAACACCCGGTTGTCGGCCATGAAATTCTCCAGAACATTGAGGAAATGCCGGCACTGGCCACCGGAGCAAGATGGCATCATGAACGCTATGACGGCCACGGCTATCCGGACAGTCTTTCCGGGGAAAACATTCCCGAGGAAGCCCGCATTATCTGTGTTGCGGATTCATATGATGCCATGACCTCCAACCGTGCCTACTCAAACATCCGTCCGCAGGAACAGGTACGCAGCGAAATCATCCGCTGCCGGGGCACCCAGTTCGATCCGAAAATCGCAGATGTCATGGTTCAGATGATCGACGAGGATACCCATTATTCCATGCACGGATAGTGTTCCGTTCCAAATTGTCAAACGCATTCCGCAGGCCTGAATGAAGCGCAGGAAGCCTTGTCCGATTCACCTCTTTCCTTTGGTGCAGACAATCATGCCTGTTCCCTTTGCTTACTTTTTGAGATACACTTGAAACCACTCTGATTTTACGATAAAATGCCATCTGTTAAGATTTTGATTTTCGTTCACGTCAATTATTCCTGACCCTAAAAGGAGGTACAATTCCGTGAAGGCCAAAAGACTCCTGACACTTTTCATTCTGGCGCTGTCTCTTCTGTTTCTCTTCCTGCCAGCACTGGTACAGGCGGAGGGCGAAAAGCCAAACCAGAGAATCACCATCCGTCATGAAAAAAACGTGGCTGCCTATGTTCGTCCTACCGGTCACAGCCGCTTCGTAGGCTGGGCTAAAATGAGCCGGCAGTACAGTGTTCTGGCCCGGGTACGCGGAGATGGCACCAAGGCTCATCCCTGGTGGCTTCTGATTAGTCTCGACGACGGACAGCATGCTTACATTCCCGAGAATTATACCTCACCGGTCATCGAGAATGTCGAAGAGCGCACCGTTGGATACGTCTGGATTAATCCCCAGCAGAACCTGCTCATCCATCGCAAGCCGCGTTCCGACAGCGCGCAAATGGGCTGGGCCAGAAAGATGCAGACCTATCCGCTTCTGAGCAGGGAAAAAATGTCAGGTTACTGGGAAATTGCCATGCCGGACGGAACCCTCGGCTATGTCAGTGCCAAAAACGCGTTTCCCTACGATCCGGTCGAGGATGCCCGTCCCCGCTGGGTCTATCTGCCGGACCGCTGCCTGATCCGGGAACATCCCTCCTCTAATAACAGTCCGGTACTCACCGGCATCGGCCCCGGAGAAGTCCTTCGCTGTGTGTATGTTTACCGGAATGTTCTCTGGTATACAGAACCGGATGTCTGGTATGAGGTAGAGACCAAAAGCGGCGGTTACGGATTCATTCACAGCTCCGTCTGTGAACTCATTGAAGACAAAGAACCTGTCCTTGATGCCTCCGGCAATCTGGTTCGCACCAGAGAAACCCCTGCAAATGCCACGCCCTCTGAAGCGCAGAAATAGTGTCTGGCAAGGGACAAGAGCTCATTCCACACTGGAAAGTCATATAAAAAAACCTGCAGGCCTTGCCTGCAGGTTTTTTTTATCAGAGAAACACCATGCGCTGCTCAGTCTGCTTCTGTCTTATCTGACAGGTGCGGCTTTTCCTTCCGGCTTCTCAAAGTGCTTGATTCCCCACGGGAAAAGGAAGGAAATATAGAACAGCTGAATAAAGCTTGTAATAATGCCGTTGGCAGGTCCGGTGATTCCTTTCACAAGCAGCGGAACGAGCACCAGCGTAAGGGCATAATAGATGAACAGTCCGATGCAGATCCGGGCACACCGTGTCTTCATGGATACCTCTGTCGTGAAGCCAACGAACCGTTTTTCAAGGATCCATCCAACCAGGAAACCTGCACACCAGCCAACGCCCTTGAAGGTATCATTGGCCATCTTCGCGCCATCGACAAGAATCTTTCCCTCTGCATCATAGTCAACGGGATACGGCTTGACGGCTGCATAAACGGCCACCGCCACGGCACAGGCGATTCCAATGACAAGAACCAGAATATCCTTTTCCGGATGCTCCTCAAGCCACTGCATCATCTTCATGACCAGTCCCATCACCACAAGGCCAGCTACCGTACCGACGAGAATGTCCTGCGGGGTATGAACGCCCAGAAAAATACGGCTGAAGGCCACCAGAACCATGATGCATCCCGCGACGATCCGAAGCAAACCCGGCAGGTCTTTTTTCAGCAGCGTGCCGCCGAAGACCGACGTCGCATTCATGGTATGACCGCTGGGAAATGAATACCCCGTCGCCGTCGTCATCGAATTGCCATATGGCACAATGCGTGCATCCCGAATCCACGGACGGTAGGCACAGGCGGTCACCTTCAGAAAGCCGTTGACAATCCGGTTTCCACTCCAGCCCATCAGCAGATACGTCCCGAACCCCTTGCTGATGCCCCAGTAAATGGCTGCCATCAGAATGATGGCCGTATTCAATTCACCATAGAACGTCATCTTTGAGAGAAAGCTGGTCAGACACCCTCCGACTCCGTTCCTGAAATCCTGCAACGCCAGTAAAATATCAATATCCACTTTTTTGTCCTTTCTGGTTTCCATCAAACGGCCCATGCGCGGCACCGTTTTGGTCTTTCTCACCTGTCTGCTAAAGTTCCCGTCAAAGCACGTTTTCCCGGGCCCACGCCCGCTCTATCTCGTGCCTCAGGATTCGTAACTGTTCACATTCTTTCGCGCTCCACAGCCGGTTTCCGTCTTTATCCACCTCCCTCAGAATCTGCTCAAGAAACCCCTGTTCCCGGACAATCTCCCTGCTTGTCCCGAAAACCAGTTCAAATGCCATGCATCCGTGTGAGATACGGCAGTCAAACCGGTTTTGCCGGATGTTTCTCGGAACGCAGCGATGCGCATATACACAGGCCATTACCTTATCACAGGCACCATCTGCCTCACCGAACAGGTCTTTCCGGCTGCCCACAATTTTCTCAAAGGGCAGCTCGGTGATCACCCGGAAAATATCGACTTTATCCGCATCCCGGAGGATCCGGCAAAACGTCATCGTCCGTGCGTCCAGACTTTCAGGAAGAGACAGCTTGTTATGCTGACGAATGGCTGTTTCCATGATTTCCATCCCGTTTTCCGGAATCCCGTCCAGCGGGAATGAGCGGATCAGGCCATCCCTGAACAGAAGATCCGCACCGAATTCCGCATGATCCACAGAGGCATCATCGACAAAGGTCTGATAAATGCGTGCCTGTTCAAAGCGGCCGATATCATGAAGGAGACCCAGATACCAGGCAAAGTCCGTATCCGTCTCATCCATTCCGCAGCCTTTGGCAATCCGCTCACAAAGAGATGCCACACGCATCGTGTGATCCGCTTTGCTCCGTATCATGCTGTTTCCGGAATCATATTGCTCCGTATAGGCATGAAACACCTCATCTGCCCGATTTTTATCAATCATTCCGGATTCCTCTGTTTCTGTTCAATGTACCTGCCGCAGAAAAAACTCACCGGGGACCATTCCCGGTGAATTCTTTCCCTGTGATTCCTCTGTGGTAAACGCGGATGCTGTTCCGGCCTCAGAGGCGAAAGAGACACTGATGACCCGGGCCTGAATCCCTGAAGGTTCCTTGCCCGAATCAGTCATTTCCCTCCTCCCAATAGGCTTCACTGTCGGCATCCGGGTAGACCTCACTGTCCCATGCCGTTTCCGAATCGTCATCAGTTTCGTTCCAGATATCCTCGCCAAAACTGTCGTCCTCCGCCGTTTGAGCGGGATTTTCGTACACATCGACGGGATAACCGGACACCGCGTCATTTGTGCTCCGGCGGCCGGCTGATCCGGAGTCCGAGGATTTCTTTTCAGGAGCCGGCGTTGCTTTCGCTCCCGCATTGATCAGCTGCGGGTAAACCAGCACCTGCGTAAACCGGTCCACATAGGTATTTGTGTCCTGTTTTACCCGCTCATAAAAGACGCGGCAGGCAAATCCATATCCGATTGTCCCTCCGGAAACCACGGAACAGATCTCAGGACTGACCGCAATCGTCGATCTGTCTGAGAGCCCAATGGTAATTTCAGCGCCAACATTGAGTACCGTGCCATCCAGAAACGCTCCCATGACCGGCACCATCACGCTCCCTGCGCCCTGACCGCCCTGGATTGTATTCAGTCCCTCCGTCATCCCTGCAACGCTGCCTGCATTGGCTGCCGTTCCATTGGTCTGAAGAGGAGCCGCGTTCATCCCTGCTGTCCCGTTTGTCTGCGGGAAGGCCGGCGTCATCCCTGCCGTCCCATTTGTCTGCGGGAGGGCCGGCGTCATCCCTGCTGTCCCGTTTGTCTGCGGGGAAATCACAGTTCCTCCTGCCGTTCCGCCTGTCTGCGGGGAAACCGCAGTCCCTCCTGCCGTTCCGCCTGTCTGCGGGAAGGCCGACGTCATCCCTGCCGCATCAGCACTCTGCTGTGTCTGTACGGTTTCGGATTCAGTCTGACCGGTTTTCGGCAGATAAACACCGTTTTCCGTTGAGGTACTGTAAACACTGGGCAGGGAGGTCACCTCTCCCTGAGAGATACCATATACCTGAGCAAGCCAGGCCACATCCTCGGCTGAAAGATCGGAATTGTTCGGGTTTGTCCCATCTGATTCCGCTCCGGAGGAGGTTTGCGCGCTGTACGTCTGGGCTGAATAGGCTGTTTCCGCCATGGACAGGCCTGCAAAAGCCATCATAAGAACGAACCACGTCAGGAAATAAAATCGTTTGAGCATACCCTTTGTTCCCCTCTCCCCTTAAGGATAACCGGAATGCTTCCCGGGCTTATTTCGTTGGTTTGCTTACCCGCCTGGGAAGAGGCGAAATGGCACCCTGCGGACAGACCATCAGACACAAATGACAGCCAACGCACTTTTTTCCGTTAAGCACCGGTCTGCGCTTCTCATTCAAGCGAATCGCCTGATGGCCGCCATCCGAACACGAAATTTCACACCGTCCGCACCCGATGCAGCGTGTATGATCAAAGGAAGGATAAACAATCGTGTCCCTTTCAAGCACATCGGTGGTCTGGCTCACAAAGTCCAGTCCGAGTCCCATTACCTCTTTTACGGAGGAAAAGCCCATTTCTGCCAGATACAGATTGAGTCCTGCCTTCAGGTCATCGATGATCCGGTATCCGTACTGCATCACACTGGTGGTAATCTGAATGGAATTCCCGCCCATCAGGAGAAACTCCAGTGCATCCTGCCAGGTCTCTATCCCGCCCATTGCCGAGATATGCATTCCCTGCAGTTCCGGATCCTTGCCGATTTCTGAGATAAAACGAAGGGCAATCGGCCGGACCGCCTTTCCGCTGTAACCGCCCACGGAGCTCATGCCATGCACAGCCGGTGCGGAAACAAATGTGTGAATATCCACGCCAACCACGGACTTGATGGTATTTATCGCTGCAATTCCATCCGCTCCGCCGCGCCTGGCCGCCTCCGCCGCGTAACGCATGCTTTCAACATTGG
>Ga0326512_10003268_pt1 | contig 11932 bp, 14 predicted proteins | sample 1_2617_0518_D_FD_203652 | JGI IMG/M metagenome (GOLD analysis project Ga0326512, IMG submission 203652) | Bovine rumen microbial communities from UC Davis, California, United States - 1_2617_0518 | ecosystem: Host-associated > Mammals > Digestive system > Stomach > Rumen | place: USA... | reverse complement strand
AAACAAGATATATTTTACATTAGGAAATTGTCTACTTTTGAGCGTTTCCAGATCTGTAAGCGCGTGGGCATATCCGGCGACGGATCCGCGCACAAGCTTATCTTCTTCCATGTTAGCGAAGTAAATCACTCCTCTATAACAACTTATTAAACTATATTCGCCCTTCGTTATAGTACTAATGGCTGTCCGGCCTTTATCGTCCTGAACCATCATATCGGCAAAATATTCTTCTACCATATAGGTTTTAATAGAAGATTTGTACCGCCTGAGATATGTAAACAGTTCCCCTTTTTCATAGGCCGCCCGGAGTGCTAACTCCTTGCAGGCGTATGACTTTCCGTTTGCTCTTTGGCCGATCAGTAACAAATACTGCAGCTTGTTTTGTTTCACTATGTTTCCAACGTCCTTATAGCTTAAATATTCATTCTTCGTTTTCTTCATGGTTCTTTTTCCTCTCTTCCCATTTGTTTCTGATCGTTTCAAAAATGAAATAAGCAACGCCCGACGCGGCTATAAAAGTTATACACATAAAGCAGCACTTAATACATAATGCTTCCCAACTTAACATATCCATTTTCCCTCCATTAACTGTACTTCTTCCAAATAGGCATTGAAAGCCGGATCCACGCCTATATTGTATTCTGTTGGCATTAAGGCAACGCCATATTTTTGATTACTTTTCCACACGCGCCCTTGATAATCTCTTATAACCGGGTGTTTCTGATCGTCGTTGTAAACGCTGGTAAGCTTTCCGGCTGTGCTATAATCGAACACAAGACCATCTGTAAAATTGGATAAATCATCATTAAGTGCCATGTATCCGGTTTTCTTGTTAACTCCGGACACTGTAACATGCGTGCCGGTGTTGTCCTTGTAAGCATATCTTTTAGCGCCTAACGTGATAAATTCGTTGTATGTTTCTTCATAGTCCCATATTCCTATTGTACACGTTTTTCCGCTTGGCTGCTTCGGGCTGAACGTTTCCACTGGTACGTTCAGATCTTCGGCGCACTCTTTTAATGCTGCATAAACCTTTTCATTTTCGGCAGCAACTACGGCCTTTACGCGCGGATCGTCAACACATTTGATACTATCTGTATCATAATACACTACGATGTCGTCAAGTTCTGAAATACAAGCCCACAGCCGCGCCCGGGCGTATGCAGTGATCCAAACACCCCATGGATAAAGGAAACAATTTGATTTCCCATCACGGACCCCTTCCAGCTTTTCGTGTATATACTCCATTGACAGTTCAGGCGCTTTCCATTCGTCGTTCGCATACGTACACCCAGCTTTTAATATGTTGGTTACAGTGCAACCGAAAAGTCCGTTGATGGACCTTTTACTATTCATGTAATCTTCTTCTTTCCCCGGAACGCCGCGCAAGGTTGTCTTTTTGTGATAAAGTTCAATAATATACTTCCGCAAACTTTCCGGCAGATAGCCTTTTACTGCCGCATAACATTCTATGTATTCAATTTCTTTTATATGATATGCCGACTTTGTTATGATGTCAAAATCAACATCCGTTAGTATCATTTCTATCTGATTCGCTTTGACAAGTCGCCCATTGTCGCTATATATGCCGGTTCCGTGCATGATTTTAGAGTTTAATATATACTTGTTGAGTTTGGCAGCTTTCACACCCTTAAAGCGCACATGATATAAAACCGCCCATCCGTCCCGGTTTAGCTTGTTTGCCCGCGCAGGATCCACGCGCCTGAAATTTCCCATCGGATACTTACCGGTTAGCATAACATAAGGATAACTGGAAGCAATATCATAAGATAAAATATCCTTTAAGATCCTGTTAACAAAAAGCGCGTTGCCGTGTGTCATGCCGCCTTGAAATGCTTTGACGCATAACAGATAGATATAGTCACTTGGCGTATGATCCGCGATCCATAGCCGGTGTGAAAATGTGGTTCTGTTCCGATATTCTTTTCGGATCTCTCCCGTTGCGGTGTATGGGATCCATGCCAGCCGCTTATATTTCTTCTTGAAATAAGCAACTATTTTATGCAGCGTCAGTATATCATATTCACAATAGCTGAGTTCCTGCGCCGTCATAGCCGTGCGCGGTGTCCGTATCTTATTATAATCAAGGTCCCCTTCCAGCTTCCGCAGGTCGGTGTATGTTTCAGCTGCCTTGGCAAGTGTCATATTGGTTAGCTTGTACGTGCAGCGGAATTGTATGTTATACTCCGGAACGGTAAAGGCGATCGGATGACGGACCGCTAAGCAGATCATTCTTTCTATGTCTTTTCCTTCCAGTAAATCGCGGAGAAATTGAAATTCAAACGACAGGTTATGCACGAACACGTAGTTCATTTTATTGCTTTTAATAAGTTCAAACACGCGGGAAAGCTGCCTAAAGTCACGACCATAGTAGACATTATCATTTACGCCAAACATCCATATATATGGTATAGCAATTTTATCACGCCCGGCGTAATAAGCCGGGGGACGGCTGCTATCAAAACACTGATAACTGCCGTCCTCCATCTCAAACAATGACGTTGTTTCGATATCAAGCGTGTAAATGGCTCCGTCCACCGCTTTGAAATTACTTTCGATAAAAAGTTCCATTTAACATTTGCTCCTCCATCTTATAGATATATTTACTTATTTCGTCCGGGTCCGCGTGCCGATCCATAAATTCGATGGATAAGCGCGCGTTCATGTCATAAAATACCTGCTTATCCCATCCACGCGCGTTCACCAGTTCGTTGATAATCTGCTGGGCGCCGTAAGCGAAGTGGCGGGAAACAATGACGGCCTTTTGGTTGTCCGTCTGATCCACGGCGTTTGCAAGTGCTGCGTAGTCTTTTTTCTTCCTCAGCTGCTTAACAAGATCTTTCATATAGTCCGATTGTGCGGCAAGCTTGGCAGCGCGTGCGTTGATCTGCTTAACGGTAGTCATTCCGGAAGATAGAAACGCCTTGGCTGCATTTTCCATCGCTGCTTTTTTCGCCGCCTTGGAAAGACTGGAAGCACGTATATTTTCCTCAGCGATCTTGTAAGCTTCCGTGGCGTCCGTCCTGATTCCCTTCTTTTCAAGTCGTGCGCGCTGCTGTCGTGCTTTCTTTATTAAGCCCCATTCCAAAATCAATCACCTTCTTTCATTTTCCGAACCGCTTCTAACAGTGCTTCGTTTTCTTCAATCATTTCCAGCAATTCCTTTATTGGAATCCCGCTTGCCTTGGAAATATTTGAAATGGCAGTGCCTATTAAAGCAAAAATGTCAGGCGACGCACCTTTTGATAAGCACACGCCGTTAAAATCGCTGCTTTGAGCAACGATTATAATTGCTCCTATTCCATTTTCTTCTAACTCGTCTTTTGACAGTTTATTTAATGCTGCACAAAGTTCCCTTACTTTATTATACATATCAATTTCGCTCCTTTTCTAAAAAAGCCCCGGCGAACCGGGGCGGTTATTTGGTTTACATTCCGGCGAAATTGTCAACCGGTTCCCCCGGCTCCATCACTACAAGCGCGACGGGATAAACGGATCCTTCTTTCTGTCGGATCTTAGCCTTTACAATCGCGTTGTTGGTGTCTGTTTCTAACCATTCCTCAAACGTAATAACTCGGCCGTTCTGATCTTTAACCGGTATGTCAAATTTGCTATTTAGGTTAATATAGCCTTCTCCTTCCTTGAACCATGACGGCGTTAGCTTTGTCGGCGCTTCATCATATGCGGTTATTAACGTGTAGTCAAAATCCGGATTGTAAAGCGTGAGCCGGTTCTTTGTCTTGTCGTCGTACTTTGTTGTACCGATGAAAGCCCGCTTAACGGTTGCAATAAATACAAGGTCCCCATTTTCCAGCACTTCAACTTGCTGGTTCTTCTTTGCTGCCATAATTATTCCTCGCTTTCTTCATGTGCTGCCGGGATGTCCGGCTCTGTTCCTGCCATGCTGTTCTTGATCTCTTTCACAGCTGCTTCTACTTTGTCCGCCACAAGCTTATCAACTTCTGCGGCGGTGTAAGTCTTTTCCGGATCCTCTCCGGCCGGTTCCTGCGGCGGTGGTCCGGTTTTCGAAAACTCTTCGAAAAACTTGTCACTAAGCATTTTTATCACCTCCCTTCTAATCATCCTTTTTAGCTCCGTAAACCTTAACGAAAACATCCGGGTAGATCACCTCCAGCTTTCGCATGATCTCAAGCGCCAGGTTATTACCGCCCCTGTGATAATATGTCCACTTTTCACTTGCTCCGGCTTTTCTGTCTGCCTTTTCCATTTCATAGTTGGTTTTAATATACGTGTTACAATACTCGTACACCGTCCGAAGGACCTGTTCAGCTTTCCCAAACTCATGATCTATCATATTTCTTCCTCTCTTTCTGCCCTGTCTACCGGGCCGGCTTGTCTGTTCGCGTGTCCGTTGACCGAACACACCTATAATATAAACGTGTCAATACCATCTTGCAAGCTTTTGGCTTCAAAAATAGCAATTTGCACAAAAAAGAACACCTTGCAGATGGGCGATTCGTGCAAGGTGTTCAACTTATGAGGGGTTACCGATGCTATAGTTCCCGTATTAAGAATAACATAATGCGTGTACACAGTCAAGGACAATTCGGTTGATCAGATCCAGCTTGCCGGAGATCTCAATCTCCTGCTCAATCATGCTCTGTGTGCTGGTTGTCCCCATGTTCCCGCCGCGGGTCATTTTCTCAGATTCCTCTTCATGGATTGTGTGCGTGCTGTCATATTCTGTTTCGGTGCTCTTTCCGTGCGTGAGTTCGTCCGTTCGGTTGGTATAGGTCCGCTCCGTGCTGCGTGTGTCCGTGCTCTTTTCTGTATCATAATCCGTGTCGCTGTCGTAGGTCGTTTTTGCGTTCTGCAAGCTGCCGGAGTTAGTATCCTTTTCGGATCCTTTATACGCTGTAGTGTCGGTCCCGCTGTCGGTGTCCGTATCGGTTCCTGTGTGATCGTCTGTATAATCTCTTTCCCGGGTCCGCTCTTCCGATCCTTCGTAGTTCCAGATGGGGTTATACTCTGCGGTGTAAAGGCTGTAAAGGTGGTCGTACTTCCACGCGTTCGCCATAAAAGTTAGATCCAGCGTTTCTACCATATCGGTAACGCCCTGGGTCGTAATACTGCCGTCCGGCTCCAAAAAGCCGTCCAATACTTCCCGATTGCCGTACAGAAGTTTCATATACTTAAGTATATATTCTTTAGTCATTAAAAACCATCCGGCAGAATTATAAAAGTTATTTCCGGTCGGTAGTCTGAAATTGACGTCGCCAAGTGCCGTTTTTAATTTCATAGTTTACACCTTCTTTCTATGCTGTTTTGGTATATCTGAGAACAATATTAGCGGTGCCACTCCATAGAAACTGCCCGCACCGGTATTCAAGATTAACATTACCATTGTTATATACAAGGAATCCGCCGAAATCAGTTTCTGTTGGACTTGTTGTGTATGGTCCGAGTGGTGATGTATATAGTACACCGCCGCTTATGTTTATTCCAAAAACTGTTTGCGTCCATACAGTTTCAATATCAGCAATAGCAGCAAGTGTAACAGATGTATAATCAGCCGACGCCGCAAGTGTAAATGATATTGTCCGTTCGTATATCTCTTTTCCGTCTATCCACTTTCCGACCACCTGCTCCGCCGTGCTATAATAGTGGTGATGCTGCAGCGGCTCATACTGCTGCGTGATATACTCCACCTCCATCTCTCCCGTACTGCTCTCTATGTGGTTGTAGCCGGAGAGGGATTTGATGGGGAGGTTGGTGGGTGTGACGGGGGTAGTGGTCGGGGTGGCTAACTTATAAGCAATTTCCACATTATTATTGGCAAAATAATCATTTGCTTGTGTTGTAGTGGTTAAATTGGTGCCGTTAGGAGTTGACAAAAAGAAGAACTTTCCACCAGTCCAGGCAAACACAGCATCATGATCCATAGAGGTAGGATTTGCTACAACATTTATATCTTTTTCAAAATGCGAACATATACAATCAACACCATTATCCATTGTAAATTCAAAACGTATATTATTCCCAAATGTTCCTGCATATGTGAAATTAAATGTTGATTTTTTAATCCACTCGCTCCTCACTTCCCCATTCACCACATCCTCACTCCCTCTATATATAGCAGAGTGGTATGTGGTGGTGTGGGTGGTGACATTTCCGTCTCCGTCACTCACCTCAATCTCCCCCTCCGTATATGCCACGATAGGACGGATATTATCGGGTGAGGGTGTACCGCTGCCCTGCTGATAGCCAGTAATAGCCGTCACGCACTTAACAAGCGGTGCGTCTGCTCCGTCACTAAACTCAATCGGGTTGCCCGTGGCGGTTTTGGTGACAGTCGGATCTGGGATAACCAGCGGTTCATTCTTCCATTTCTGATCATTAGCATCATATGTCAGAACGTCACCTTCTGCCGGGTTGGTAATGTCAGCGTCTTCCTGCTCTTCTACCTTATGGATCAGAGGGTAAATATCATCATTGATCTGCAATCTAACCAGCGGCGGCATTGTCTCCTCTTCCGGAACGTTGCCAGCGACATAGGTTCCGATTCCGGCCGCTGCAATCTCATCATCCACCCAAGTTTTTGTGGCGAAATCTTCCGGGAAGCGATCACCGAAGGCAATAGAAGAAGATTCAATCACATCATCAGACAGGATCATATCATCCACAAGGAACGGTCCTTGGCCTGTGTAAATCTGATGGGAACCGGCCGTAAATATCTTGATCTGATAATATCCAAATCCGGAGACAGCGCCGGCTTGCTCAGGCAGCTCATACTCATCACCGTCAAAATTATCCATTATAAAAGTATTATCCGGTTTGATGATCGTGATCTCTGCCGAATAGGTTTTCAGATCAATAGGAGTGTCAGAATCTTCCCTTGCATAAACTTCTATACGGATCTCTCTTCCAATATCTCCGGATACCATCCGGATCTCCGGAAGCTCCTTTTCGTCAAGCCTGATTGTCAGCAGCTGTGTTACCATATTTTACACTCTCCTTCCTATATGTTGTGCGGTCGTATGTCGGGTTAAGCTTTACAGTTATAGACGTTCCGAAGTGCCGGTTAACTCTTTCCAGTCCTTCCCGCTGCACGTCCAACATGTCGTTTACATTCAGTAAAAGCAACTGTTCGTCTGCCGTTACTTCGTCCTCTGTGAGCTGCGCTTTTTTCTGTTCCTGTTCAAACTTAATGCCGATTTCCCGGAAGAAGGTTGCAAGGATCTTGTCGCGCGCAATCAATAAATCGTTGATCTTGTCACCACTAATATTAGAAGCAAGTCCCACGTTCCGGAACGCTTCAATGATCAGATCATCCGTTACAACGGCTTTTTCGCCCATCGCAACGGAATTGTAAAACGCCATGATTGACTGTCTAACCTGATCCGTCGCGCCCACCGGTATAAACGTATAGCGGGTGTTAACGGTGTATATGTTAATGCTGCTTTCCATGTCTGCCAGCATACGCGCATATCGTTTAATAAAGGTAGAAAGCCCGCTGTCTACTGCCTGCTGATTAAGTACGTTGCCCTGGATCCGTGTAAGATAGACAATTTCAGAATCTACGCCGAATGTCAGCTTTTTCGAAAAGATTTTCACGTTTCCGAACGTTGCTTTTGTAGGCCGGTAATACTTGTCATAGTCATATATAGTCGTTCGCGTTGTGACAAGCTCCCCTTTATCTTCAAAAATAACAGCGTGCCCTGTTAGAATTAGATTCATGAGGATTTCACGCCCGGGCAAGCTCTCCGGCAGTCCTTCGTACTGGTAGATACCAAGGCAATAATTTAAGAGCTTGTAATACCAAAAATCAAAACCAGCCGGAACGCTTGCCACGTCATATAGATACTTGTTAGCATTCTTTAACGCTCTTGCTTTGGACATTATAAATACACTCCTTCCTTTAACAATCTTTCAATTTCTTCTTTCTCCCGATCCGTCGCCGCCACTGTGTTATCAATCACTTCCTCAACCTTCGTAAAGCCCAAACCGGTTAAGGTACTCAGTTTATACATGATATACGAAGGATAACCGACGTATTTTGAATAATTAGCCGGCATTTGCTGGATGGGGCGCGTCATTATTATATACGCATGAAAACCGGACAAGATGGAAGCAGCCCCGGAAAAGTTTCCCGTTCGGCTTAATTCGATCTGAGAACCACCAGACATAACCGCCCCGGCCATCTCCCCCAAACTGGAAGCAATCGCACCCGCGTTTCCCATGGCAGCACCTGCGGCCACACCTGCAACGCCAGCGGCCACTGTCTTGTAAAGGTTAGCGTAGTTTGCTGCTGAAAGCGGTAGCTGCAGCTGCATGTTGCCGGTTTTCTGATACAAGATAGAATCATAACCGTTTGCAATAACACGGATATATGCAACAAAATCGCCGCTAAGAAGATCCACCCAATAAAACAGATTAACTGATTTGTTCATGATCTCCGACGCTGCAACGTCCACAACGCCCACGAACGGAACAAAGATGGACGCTCGCGTGTTCGGCTCGTAGTCCATGCAAGACCCCCACTTTTCACGGACGCTTACATTTCCCAAATCAACATATATAAATTGATCTTTTAGCGGGGTCATAGAAACTCCGGTGGACACGTTTCCAACTTTTACTTCTTTGATTGTGTCTTTCAAACTCGACAGATCCAAGGGGAAAAGCCCAAACTGTATGATATTAGCCAGCGGATCGGCATTTATTTTTTTGATATTATCTATAAAATCATCAGTCCATAGAAACCGGTTAAAAGCCTTAATTTCTGCCGGGGACGGTGCCCACATAGTAGCCGCGCCGGTGTCCATAATGTTAAGGGACGGCTTGCCAGGTATCGGGATTTTCCGGGAGGGTGAAGCATAGGAACCACCGCCGCCGCCGGGTCCGGATATGTCCTCTGTATAGTCGTTGTCAAGGTGGGCGTGTGATACAAAGAAAAGTAAAACGCCGGGTCCGATCTGGTTCAAAAACTGTGCGTTAAAGCGGCCGTCCGTGCTTTCCGTATAAGCCCCGCCGCCGATCCAATCGTAACGGTCCCCGGGATATCCGGTTTTTTCCTCAAATGCTGCACTTTCGGGATTCTCTATATAACCACTCGACGCAAAACCGCCGCCCTCGATTTCATGTATTTCATAGTGCTGCGATATAACACCCCACTTTTGATTGTCTTCGGCGGGCATGGCATATAAACCATCTGTGATATAACCAAAGTAAATGCCCTGTCGCCATCTATCTTCTGTGGTAATGTTGTTAGGATCTGCCCCGTTATAATTATCATTATAATAATGTTGTACGTTCGGGCTGTTATCCGGCCAGCTAAATTCTTGCGTGTTCGGATCATAGCTTCGGAACTGATAGGCAAGCCCAAACCGGCCATCTGCATTATATGTGACATAGATAGCAAAAACCGGATCTTCACCGGCACCGTACCAATACGCTGCATAATCACTTGTCGGAAACGTGCCGTTGTTGTGCTGCCTAACTGCTTCTATCCCGTCAAAATAGGTAGGTGGGCTAACATAAGTTACGCAACGGTTCGGCAGATTTTCCCGGACGACATAAGGATCAATATTGACAGCTGCAACCTGCACCGTCTGCCCGAGTATTCTATACTGTCCTTCCATTAGCTTTCACCTCCCGTAGTTACCACGATGGACAATTTTTTTGTAAACGCCTGCGGGAAAATGTAAGGCGTTGTTATTTCCTGTTTAGCCAGCGCGCGGAACATTCCATCAGCAAGATACCGATTTGATTTTCCGGTGCTTTCCTGCCGTTCGATCACACAGTCAAGGTTAAGTATTTGAGCCTTAAAACTATATAAAACATCCTCATGGCATTTTAACAAAAGCCGCTGCTGCGATACTGTAGGAGGTTCCGTTATAAAATAGTAACGGTGCCAGTCTGAACAATAGATATAATTTGCATTCATATATGTGGCATTATAAGCAATTTCGAAAACCGGATCCATAATGTCCGTGTCGCCTTTAATATGCGCTGTCATGGTTCCCAGCAGCGTTTCGGCGCTGATCGTCTTAGTAACGTCGCGCCGGTCGTTGCTTATTCTATACATATTTAGTGTCATACGTCAAACCCTCCCGGAAGATACACATAGCCGGTTATCTTCCCAAAGTCCCCGGAAGATCCCGCAAGCCTTTCTATTTCCACGATAGAACCAAGTGCTATATATCCGATCACCGGGCAATCACTGTATGGACCGGAACGGATAGCAACGCCTTTAAGCGTGTTTGTTGCATTAAACGGTGGCTCCGGATACTTGCTTGCTTCATACGCCGGGTAACCGTATCCGTAAATATATGGGTCGTAACGCTTGTATTTATTCTTAACAACATAATAATTGCCGGGACCCGCATTCCCTTCCACGGTATAAACGTAGGTGTCATCAAAGTCTACAACAATACCGATGTGGGACAATTCCCCGCCGCGCTGGAAGAAAATTGAAGCTCCTTTTTTCGGGTCATTCCCGATCCACTCATTTTCTTTATAATAATTATAGCAGTATTTTACAACAGCCCCATAATTATTATATCGCGGCCGGTGCAGGATCTGCCGCGCCTTTTCCACGCCCCATGTGGTAACGTGACACCAGTCGTGAAGCTGTGTGCACCAATCATAGCCGTTAACGCGGTGTATCCATGTTCTTTCACCTTCTTTGTACTCATACCATGTTGTATTATCCAGATATGCGCCGTATTTCTGCCGGTTGTCATGTGCCGGTTCTTCGTATCCGACCTGTTCCAAAGCAAGTTTTACAATCAAATCAGCGTTTGACATTTTTTATGCCCCCTTCTTTCATATTGTCGTTTAGAAGTGCTATTGTTTCTTTCAATTCCGATAATATTTTAGTCTGTTCTTTAATAGTTGTGCTGCGTTCATATAAAAGATAGACTGTTACCACAATCGGAAACGCATAAGAACCTATAGCAGTCATAATGTCCGCAAATGTCATTGTGTACTCCTTCCTTTAAGAAAAGGGACAGCGCTTACACTGTCCCTTGTTTTGAGTTCTAAAATCGTCCATATGTTACGGGGTTGGATCCTTAACAACGAACACCAGCGCATTTTCTGAGGTGTCAACGATACTCTGCATTGTGCAACCTTCTGTATAGTTGGTGTACCGGTCGCGGTTGTTCCGGTCGGCAGCGCTAAACCGATCATAAAGGCCAACGGCCAGCGCTTCACGATCTGCAAAAACGCCTACCACACCGGTCTGATTAACAACGGTTCCATCGCTCGGAATCTTGATATTTACAGTCGAACAATCCGCAAAATTCGGCGCACTTGCTCCGGTGCCCTGCCAGTATTCCACCTCTGTGTAATACGGCAGCTTTACCAACTCGTCGTTAAAAGTATCGCTTTCAAGATAGGTAGCACAAGCGCTTGCGAATTCTGTAAGAATCATAACATGCATGTTGTCCCGGCTTGTCGCCCGAACACGTCCGGGAATGTTATACAGTACAGACGGCTTTGCCATATACTTGATATAGTTTCTCATGATCTTACCGGCAAAGCGAAGAAACTCTTTGTCAACCATCGCTTTTGCTGCTGTGGCGACAGGTGTTGCAGCTGTCGTGTTGTACAATGCAACAAGGTCAATCACACCATTTCCCGCTTTAATCTTCTCACCGATCAAACCGGCGATAGCAAGGCGGCTTGTGTTCTCCAGCTGCATGTTGATAGATGTTGAAATGCTATCGAAAATTGCAGTGATGAACGCGCCCATTGCTTCCGCGCTGGTAAATGCTGTCTTGAACATGACGTCCGGCACGCTGACGCAAACGGTCCATGTATTAGCGTCTTTGAAGAAATCCTGATAGATGGTTGGTTTGTCAATGCGGAACTGATCCGGCGTAAAACTACCGCTTCCAACGTTCCATGCTTCCTGTGTCGTTGCAGCAAACGGCGCGATAGAAATTTT
>Ga0326512_10003266_pt1 | contig 11934 bp, 16 predicted proteins | sample 1_2617_0518_D_FD_203652 | JGI IMG/M metagenome (GOLD analysis project Ga0326512, IMG submission 203652) | Bovine rumen microbial communities from UC Davis, California, United States - 1_2617_0518 | ecosystem: Host-associated > Mammals > Digestive system > Stomach > Rumen | place: USA... | reverse complement strand
ACAGAAAACAACAAGAAAGGCGAGGAAGTAATTCTTCGCCTTTTAACAAGGAGTAAGAATGAACACGATATTACAAAAAGTTAAACTCGCCTTGCGTATCGTGACCGATGCCTTTGATAGTGAAATCCAAGATTTGATCAAAGCCTGTCTGCTAGATTTGAAGATTGCCGGAGTAAACGAGTACACAATAGAAAACGTTACCGATCCGTTAATCATTAGAGCCATCTGCACATACTGTAAATACCATTTCGGTGATGCCGATGGTGCAGAAAAAAGCGACAGAATTAAATCGAGTTACGATGAACAAAAGGCACAGTTAGGTATGGCAACAGGCTATACAAATTGGGGTAACAATGAATAGATCGGAGTTAGCCTATTTGGTAGTCGAGTCTTATACAAAGAACGAGTACGGTGCAATGGATAAAACCACAACAAGGCATCCTGTCTATGTGAATGTCACTTCGGTAACTTCACAAGAGTGGTTTGAAGGTGGTAGGAATGGACTGAATCCTCAATACAGATTCACGATGTTCCAATTTGATTACACAGGTGAAAAGATTATCGAGTACAACAATAAACAATACACGATATATCGCACCTACAATCGTTCTGTTGATGAGATCGAACTATACACCGAGTTAAAAAAAGGCAATGAGTAGATCAAGAAGAGTCGGTGTTCTTGATGTTTCCAAAGCAATTACGGCAGTTTTTGTGAAGTATGGGCAAGAAGTGAATGAGGTCATCGATGCATCTTTGAAAGAAGTGGCTAGAGAATCCGTTGAGGATTTAAAAGCCGTAACATCATGGCATTATTCACACCCTAATAGTGAATACTCCAAAGATTGGACATGGACTATTGAACCAAGGAAAAGGTTATCGAGATCGCTAGTGGTCTATAACGTAGATCATTATCAATTAACGCACCTATTGGAAAGTGGTCATGCGAAATACCTATGGGGTAAAGAAACAGGGCAGAACGTTCGTGCCTATCAGCACATCGAACCTGTGCGAGATAAAGCCGAGGAACATTTGGAACAGGCAGTAGTTAGAAGGATAGAGAACATAAACGCAAGTAACCTATAAAGGAGATTAAGATGACATTAAAAGACATACCAATCATGATCGAAAGTATAGGCTTACCATACACCTATGATTTCTTTCCCAATAACGAAGCACCTCAACTTCCATATATCGTATTCAATTATCCTTCAAGAGATGACTTCGGTGCAGATAACATCAACTATTCCAAAATCTCCATTTTGAATGTTGAACTATATACTGCATCGAAGGACTTCGATTTAGAGAAGAGAGTAGAAGCCGTTTTAGAAGAGAACGGCTTTTTTTATGAAAAGAACGAAGCATACATACGAAACGAAAACATCTATCAAGTTTCTTATGTCATGCAGTTTGTAATTAAGGAGAACTAAAATGGCGAATAAAATCAAATATGGTTTGACCAATGTCTATTTCGCACCTGTATCGGCAGATAATGGTGGAGTATTGACCTATGACACACCACAGAGAATTTTAGGTGGTGTCAGTTTGAGCCTGGAGGCACAGGGCGATACCAACACCTTCTATGCTGATAATATTGCGTTCTTTACATCTACGGCAAACAACGGCTATCAGGGTGACTTGGAAGTTGCTTTACTGCCTGATGCATTTAGAACGGCAATTTTAGGTGAAACACTTGATGCTACAAAAGGTTTCTATATCGAAAAGGCTAACAAACCTACTGTTGAGTTCGCTCTCTTATTCCAATTTGAGGGCGATGAGAACGCAACAAGACACTGCTTATACAGATGTGTTGCATCAAGACCTTCTGTAAATGGTAGCACCAAAGAAGAAAGCATCGAACCACAGACCGAATCCATCACGATTACGGCAATGCCGAGGATCAACGATGAATTAGTGAAATCTCGTTGCCCGGCTGATGCATCGGCTTACGCAAATTGGTTTACGGCAGTTACCGAACCATCAGCATAATCTAATATGGAGAAAATCATAAGCATAAATGGCAGAGAAGTCGGCTTTAAGGCTACTGCCACAACAGTTAAGAGATACAGAGAAAAGTTCAATAAAGACCTTTTCAAAGATATCCAAAACTTAATACCAAAGGTCAATGACCAATCTCTAGGAGCGAATGAATTAGAGTGTTTCATGAACATCGCCTACATAATGGCATGGCAGTATGACCATTCTATTCCTGAAGATCCTGATGAATGGCTTGACCAATTCGAGATGTTCGACATTTATATGATTCTTCCACAGATTATCGAACTGTGGGCATTGAATACTGAACAACTTGAGAAACCTAAAAAAAAAGTAGAGCAACAGAGCGACAGATGAGTGTCGCTCTGTTTCTTCTGCGTTGCACCGAGGTCGGTTTATCCATGAGTGATTTGGATGAATTAACAGTAGGTATGGTAAATGATATGTTCGTAGAGAAATCTAACGATAGTTACGATTGGAAAGAAATTGCTTCACAGGAAGATTTTGATAGATTTTAGGAGGTTTTATGGCTAGTAATAGGATAAAGGGCATCACCATTCAAATCGATGGCGATACATCAGGCTTAAACCTAGCATTAAGTAAAGTAGATTCTGCCTTAAAGAATACGCAGACATACTTAAAAGATGTAAACAAGCTCTTAAAACTTGACCCAAAAAATACCGAATTATTAACGCAAAAGCAACAACTCTTAAAGGATGCCGTAAACGAAACAGACTCAAGGCTTAAACAGTTAAGAGATCAGTACGCAAACATCAAGGCAGATACACCTGAAGAGTTAAAAGAAAAGCAAAATGCCCTTAACAGGGAAATCATTGAAACAGAACAGAAACTGAAGTCGGCAAAAGAAGCATTAAAAGACTTCGGTTCTGTCGGCAAGCAACAACTTCAAGCAGTAGGCGAACAGATGAAAGATGTTGGTGATAAATTCACCAATGTCGGTCAAGACTTGACTATGAAACTTACTGCTCCGTTGGTAGGTTTGGGAACGATTGGTGTTTCCTACAATGCCCAAATGGAACAGTACAGAACCATGTTCACTACGTTGACAGGTTCAGCAGAGGAAGCCGATAGGGTTATCCAACAGTTACAAGCCGATGCACAGAAGAGTCCTTTTGATTCTTCTGCTTTGATTCAGGCAAATCAGTATTTGATTTCTGCCGGAGTTAGTGCAGATGAAGCAAGGACAATGATAAACAGTTTGGGCGATGCCGTATCTGCCACAGGTGGTGGAAGTGCCGAGTTAGAGAGAATGGCACAGAACCTTCAGCAGATCAAGAACGTAGGAAAGGCATCCTCACAGGATATCAAACAGTTCGCAAATGCCGGAATTAACATTTACGGACTATTAGCCGAATCGACAGGCAAATCCATCGAACAGGTAAAAGAGATGGATGTCACATATGAGGAATTAACCAAAGCATTCCAAATGGCTTCTAGTGAAGGTGGCAAATACTACGGAGCAATGGAAGCACAAGGGCAGACCTTAAACGGATCGTTAAGTGCTACCAAAGAGTCAATACAGATGCTATTGGGTTCTATTATGGAATCTGCAATGCCTATAATCGTTCAGGTGCTTCAAAAGGTTCAGGAAGTAATAAATTATTTGATGAATCTCGATGATGGCACAAAACGGATTATTTTAATTGTCGGTGGACTTATAGCCATTCTAGGTCCGGCATTGATGATAATAGGCACGATCATTTCCACTATCGGCACACTTATCACATGGATCGGTGCGTTATTCTCACCGATTGGTTTAATCGTTGGTGCGATTGCCGGAGTTATCGCCATCGGTGTTGCGTTGTATAAGAATTGGGATGTTATCAAACAAAAAGGGTCGGAACTGTTAAGTTCTATCTCTAATACTTTTGAGAGAATCAAATCTGCAATCAGCGAAAAAATCAATTCTGCAAAAGAAGCCGTTCATAATGCTATTGAAAGAATCAAATCGTTCTTTAAGTTTGAGTGGAGTCTGCCGAAGCTGAAACTTCCACACATCTCTATTAGTGGGTCATTCAGTTTGATGCCACCAAGAGTTCCTCACTTCAGTATTGATTGGTATTCCAAGGCAATGAAGAACGGCATGATATTAAACAATCCTACCATCTTCGGCATGATGGATGGAAAAATGTTAGGTGGTGGCGAGAGTGGAAGTGAAACCATTGTCGGCACGAATAGTCTTATGAACATGATCGCCAAAGCTAGTAAAGGAACTACCATCAACATGACCATTAACGCACAAGACCAAAATGTCTATCAGTTGGCAGATGTTGTGATCGACAGATTAACGCAGAAAATGAATCGTGAAAGGTTGGTGTACAAATGAGAAAAAACGAAGTCTTAACATTCAACGGCATCAGCCTTTCTGACTATCAATGTTTCTATGATGGGTCACAGTTATGGCGAAAGCCTGAAAAGATGGTCGATTATTATTCTGTACCAGGGAAAAACGGAGATGTCCAAGTTTCCCAAGACAAATACTCAAATATAACTAGACCATTTGAGTGCCACATTAGAAAAGATTGGAACAAGAATTACAATTCTCTAATCAATGAACTGTCAGCCGTTAATGGTTACGCAAGATTTGAAACAACAGAAGAACCGGAAGTGTTCATGATGGCTTCGTTTGAGAGCCAAATAGAGCCTTCTATGTGGCAGTTTAACGATAGAGGAACATTTACTTTAAACTTTAATTTCAAGCCACAGAAATGGCTTAAAATGGGTGAGAACGCAATTGAGATAAACAACACCAAGTCCTTGATCAATCCAACCAATTTCGATGCTTTCCCACTCATTGAAGTTGTGGGAACAGGAAGCATCACCATCAATTCAAGTGTGTTGACCTTGTCGGCAAATACCTCGACAACCTTTATTGACTGCGAGATCCAAGATGCCTACGAAGGTACAATCAATCGCAATGGAGATCTAACCATTCAAGGTGGCTTTCCTGTTCTCACACAAGAGAACACGATCACAGTAAGTGGTTTTTCCTCATGTAAACTTTATCCTCGTTGGTGGAGATTATAATCATGAAAATACTCGATAATACAAAGTCTTTATCAACACTTGTTAGTGATACATCTAATGGTCTAGGACAGATTCAACCATTAACTTGTACAGTTACCGAAGAACTAAACGGAATTTATGAGTTAGACTTTACTGTTAATGTAAACGATAAACACTACAATGATTTAAAAAACAGTGGTTTAGTTAAGGTAACAGTAGGCGATGGGTCGGAGCAGATTTTTAGAATTTACAAAATCGATGAACCTATCAACATGATTAGTTCGGTTCATTGCCAACACATTACTTATGATTTAAGTAAGGTAGTAGTCAAGCCTTTTACTGCGACAGGTGCGGTCAACATCAAGAACCAACTTGTAAGTAATATGCTAGGTTCTTATCCATTCTCTACATGGACAGACATCACCAATACTACAAGTACGTTCACCAACGATATTCCAAGATACTTTAGAGAATGTTTAGGTGGCTACGAAGGTTCTGTATTAGATGTATTAAGACCTGAATACGAATGGGACAATTTAACAGTAAAACTTCATGCGAGAAGAGGTGCAGACAACGGAGTTAGAATTTCTTACGGCAAAAATCTAATAGACTACTCGCAAGAACAGAACAATGAAAATGTCTATGATGGTGTTTATGGTTACGCAGTTGTCGATGAAGTTACATACAAAGCTGATTCCTACTACAATAAGACAGGTGCGACCTATCCAAGAATACTAAACGTAGATTTCTCTAGCGACTATGAGAGTGGGCAAGTACCGACTGCAAGTGAGTTACTGCAGAAAGCAACCACTTATGCCCAAAATAACTCTATTGAAGTACCGAGTATAAACATAAAGATTGACTTCATTCCACTTTGGCAGACCGAAGAATACAAGAATATCTTGCCTTTAGAGAGAGTAAGTCTAGGTGATACTGTCCATGTTTACTTTGATAAATTGAATGTCGAAGCATCTTCTAGGGTTATTAAGACTCAATGGAACGTATTAACCAACAAGTATGACAGTATAGAGTTAGGTGATGCCAAGGCTAATTTAAATACGATTATTAGTGATTCAGTAAGTACGGCAGTAGATGAAGCAGTAAGCGATTTAGATATCGATGTCGGTTGGTTAGATACCAAAGCCGAAAATATGTTCAAACTTATTGCGAATGGTGTAGGGTTACACATCACAAAGGATAGTGCCGGAAGAATCATCTTACATAACGAAGAAGACATTTCTCAATCCAAATACCAATACATGATAACTGCCCAAGGTTTCATGATGAGTGATGACTATGGTCAAGAGGGTTCATGGCGAAGTGGTTGGACTACAAGTGGCGATGCCTATATGAATTCGTTAAGCACGATCACATTAAGGGCATTGGATATTTATGGTGCAACGATCAATGGTACAGTTATCAACTTTGGCGATTTAGCAGACAAGTATATTACTGCTAAAACCTACAACAATTCAAGCGATGTTCCTCAAGGCATTACGTTTGATGGAAGTGGAACTATAAGGTTGCAACCACAAGAGCAGTTTTTGGTTAGGAATAAGGCAGTAGGAAGCAATTATGCCTACAATACCTTTTCCATGAGCAACACAACAAGCGATACGAATCAAGGTTATATTACTTTGATTAACTACGATGATTTGCATGGCTACAAAACTGCGAATTGGCTTTATTTCTATTCACATTATGGAACAACATCCTCAAACCAAATCGGTATTTCAAATTATGAAACATCAACAGGCACAGGATATCTTTCAAACTCGTTTTCAATGTCGGCAAGTACAACCAACAAGTCCATCAATCTTATTAACCGAAAAGTAGGTGGAACAACTACGGCAACAACATTTGCTCTGTCGGCAACCGCAACACAAAATCAATTGTACATATACAATTATCATTTCACTTTGGACAAATCCGTAAATCAGTTTTTAATGACTGCAAAAAGTGCTGAAGCGACAGTAGAAATAAAGAACTATGATTTTGCCGATGGCAATAACAAGGCGAACAACATGGTATTCACCACAACTGCAACAGACAACAAGGTAGAACTGTATAACTATTCCGTTGGGTCGGAGCAAATCAAAAATATGCTGAAAATGGAAGGAAGTACGGCTACATATTGGTCAGGCAACGATAATCGTGTTTGGTCTGCCGGAGCAGTAAGAATTTCTGCTAACGTAACATCAAATGGTGGTAACAATGGAGCAGGTCAGGATGTTCATATTACAGGCAAAACACTTCATGTTTATTACGATGACAAAATATCATTCCATAGAAACGGAGCAAGATACAATCTAAACTTCAATTCAGGTGGATCAGTTACTTGGTCATCATAAAGGAGAATCTATGAAAACATCACAAGCAGAAAACTTACTTATCAATCTCGATTCATTACAGGAATGTAAAGGTTCAATCGGCTTTAAGATTGCCTACAACATCCGCAAGTTAAGTGATGAATTGAGAGAGTATGTTCAATTCAAACAAGAGTTATTCAAGAAGTACGGAGAAGAGAACGATGGGCAATTGATGATTAACAGAGAGAGTCCAAACTTCTCTTCTTTTGTTAAGGAATTAAACGAACTTGACCAAGAAATAGAAATCCCACTAATGAAATTCAACGAGAAAGATTTAGTGGAAAGTGGACTTACGGCAAAAGAAATGGCAAAAGTGTGGGAGATAGTCGAATGAAAGTTAATATGACACCGAATCCTTTGGATGTAGTGACGATCCATGCATCACAAGGTGATACCGAAGCAAGACAATGGGAATTTGAGTTACATAATAACGGTGAACTGATCGATACAAGCGAAGTAACGGAACAGATGTTCTTTAAGGCTTATAAAGGTGGAACGGAACAGATTTTACCTGAAAACACAAGCACACCGACAACATCGCCATTTTTAGGTGATATTCGTTATCCTCAAGGGTTACTGACAGACCAAGAATTCTTATATCGTGAAAGTCCTACTGAAGAAGATGGATTGGCGAAGATTGCTGATGTTAAAGGGAATACGTTAGTATGGAATCAGTTGGTAAATAATGGCAATTTTGCGAGTACAAGTGGATGGAAAGGTTATGGTGCAAATGACACAACATTAACAGCATCAAATAATGAATTGACAGTAAAAGCAGTTAATGGTGGTTTGAATCCATATCTGTATGATGTGTTTCAGGAAAATGTTGTTACAAAAGCAAATCACAAATGTATTGCAACTGCTGAAGTATATACAACATCAGAAAAAGTGTTTAACATTGTATGGGCAAGAACACATTCATCAGCAAATGTAAGAACTCAAGCAAATGCATGGACAAAACTGGTGGAAATATATACACCGACAACAACAGAAACAGCTGCATTTATCATTCATAATAATTCGCAATTTACTACCGATGAAACGTATAAAGTCCGTAATGTAATGCTGATAGACCTTACTCAAATGGGTCTAGACATCTCATCACCTAGTGACTTTACCTCACTCTTTCCTCTTTCCTATTATTCCTACAATCAAGGTTCTCTCTTATCCTTTATGGGTAATGGGATAAAGACAGTAGGGAAGAACCTTCTTAAACTCGCTGATAAAAGTGGAACGTATAACGGCATTACTTATTCTTGTGTTGATAACGTAATAACATTTAAAGGAACTGCAAGCGGAACATCTGTTATAGACTTTTCCATTGATGGTGGTTTTTTACGTTTATATCCTCGTTTCCAATACACAAAAAGCTTGAGCCCAACAGGAACATATAGCAATGTGCAAACATCGTTAAGAGGGCAGAATGCCGATTTCGTTAACGTTGGTTTTTGGACAAACAATGCAAATCCTTCGACAATGAGCAATTTGGATGCCGATGCTTACTATTTTAGGGTTCAAATAAATAGTGGTGTTTCGGTTGATTGCACTTTGTCTGTCCAATTAGAAATTGGTAATGTTGCTACATCTTATGAGCCTTACACCTCATCTACCTTATCCTTACCTATATCTACATATTTCCCTACAGGAATGAAGAGCATAGATACTGTTTATGATGAATGGACGCCAATTAAGGCATTAAGAAAAGTTGGATCAATCACTATTGATGGAAACTCGCCAATAAACAATAACGGAACAGCGGCGAACTCATCGAACTTCATCATAACGGTAACGGACAAGGCAAACGGACAGTACAACATAAAATCCAATCTCTTTGAAGTAGGCAACACAGTATCACCATATAAGATGATTGGAAGAGCATCTTCTAAATATGTCGAATTTGCATTGCCGGTTTCTGTTCCTCAAACTGTTGCAGATGGACAAGCATGGTTTGCTCAACATCCAACCACTCTCTATTATGAATTAGAAACACCAACAGAAACCTCATTCACTACTGCATCATTAGTCACGGAGAATGCCGAAATTCCATTGTCTAATAATGATGGTGTTTTAATAGGTAAATGTACCGAACAGTTAAGCGAGAATCCTGGTTTCATCGATGCCAAGATAAAACTAAGTGATAGTGATGGCGAATGCTACTCAAATAAACTTCAGCTTCATGTTGAAAGGAGTCCACAATGATTGTTAATACATATAATCTTAATATGATTCCTGACCGAGTCTTACCATTAGTATTGGTTTCACAATACGATTCTGCTAGAAGAATCGTTTTTAATTTGTTCAATGGAACAGAAGAATATCAACCGACATCTGCGAAAGTCCTAATTGGAACGAATCAGTACGAAGGACAAGTAAGTGGAAACACAGTTGCCTTCAATGTGCCGAGTTCATTAACCCAAGAAGCACAATACTTATTCGGTGAGATTGTCGCAACGGATTCCAACGGCAAAATGGGTTCATTAAACTTCAAATTTAAGGTCGATAGCACTCCGTTAGAAGTAACCCAAACAAATACACTTTCTATGGCGAAACCTTTGTCAAACGGCTTAAAAACGGCTTTAGATTTGAAAATAGAGCCTACGGAAGAGCAAAAGTATGAACCGATAGAAGAGCCTATCGAAGAGCCTACTGAAGAAGAAGAACCTGTCGAAGAAGAGCCAACCGAACCGATTGAGGAAGAAGCAGAGCCAATAGAAGAAACCGAGGAAGAAACCGAAGAACCGATAGAGGAGAACGAAGATGAATAAACAACTGATCGCATTCTTTACAGAAGAAGAATCATTCTTCCGTTACGTTTTGGTCATCATTGGGATTTACTTTGCACAGACTTTTTTCAAAGTGAGTGCTTGTAGAAGACAAGGGAACTTCAGCTTCAATGAATTGGTAAATGGAATGGTTGACCACTTTATCTACTTTGTTGGTATTGTGATTTTCTTCTTTGCCGGAACGTTAATCCCTAACGAGAACATCATTACTTTCGCTGACAAGAGTTACAACATTACGGATGCTTTGACTTTATTGGCTTACATTTTGATGGCAAGACAGGCTTATAAGTGTTTCCAAAACATTCAAGAGAAGTTTGCAGTAAGCGATGATGATATCCCTAGAACCAAGACAGATGTAACAGAACTTAATGATTACGGAATGAGAGGTTGATATGAAATATTCAATAAATGGCCTTTCTTACAACGGAAAATACAGAGAGCAATGTTGGGATATAAAATTAAATCCAAATGCCGACATTGAGAACGGATTGGCGAACTGTACAACGGCAGTATATGCCTTTTGTTTAATCGAAGGTGACCCAATCCCTGTATCGAGAATTGTATCGGCAAACAGATGGCATGAGGTTCTAATCAACGATTGGACTTATATCCCTTATGATCCAAACGAAGTAGAAGTAGGCGATATTATTGAGTGGGTGCAAGGATGCCATGTCGCAAAAGTGGGTGATATCGTAGATGGCAAACCTTACATAAATGGTTCATACTACACAGGTGAACATGGTGTATCTGTCTACAATAAGAAATACGATACAAGACCATGGAAAAACTGCGAGGATATGTGCAATTTCTTTATTGCAAATTATCCTGAACGTTTCTATCACTATTGGAGTTTGGAAAAAGAATCTTCAATGTGTGGGTCATCGCCTGAATACATTTTAAAGCGTCCTAAAACGATTTTGCCTGTTGCCGAAGATTCATCCGTAAATCAAGTAGAAACAACGGACAACACATTAAGAATCCGTTTAGGAGCGAATCTTGATAGCAAGATTGTTGGTCATGTCAAAATAGGGTTCTATAATGTTTTGTCTATCGTTGAAGCAACGGAAGAAGATAAATTGAGAGAACCTCAATTAAAGTGTTGGTATGAAATAGCCAAAGGTAAATATATTGCCAATGTGACTACTATTTATCATGAAGCAATGGATGACCCAATCAAACAGATCGAAAGGTATTTCGATGGACTAAAGAAAACCATTGTTGCTCTTGGAAATGAAAATAAAGAAATGAGAGCCGACATGGAAAAGATAAATGAAATAGTTAAAAGGTGGAGCATATGAGTGAAACAATTTTAGCCGTATTTGGAGCAGTTTTAGGAAGTGGACTTATTCAATTCCTAATCACTCGCCATGATAATAACAAATCTAATCCAATCGAACAGAAAATCGATAAAATTCTTGAGGAACAGAAGAAGAGCGAGAAAGACAATCTACGGACTCAACTGTTAGTCATGATGAACTTAATGAGCGATAACAAAGAAGAAATCATGACCTGTGCAGAAAGGTATTTTAAGGAATTAAAGGGTGATTGGTTCTATTCCTCATTATTCAAGAAATGGCTCAAGGATAACAATGTAGAACCACCGATTTGGTTTATCGAAAAGTAGTATAATTGTAGTGAAAGGAGAATGAGCATTCTTCTTTTGCCAGTAAGCAGAGTAACATCTGCTTTTTATTTTGGAGTGATCGCAAGTGCGACGTCGGCTTGTGATTTTTCTCCTGTTTATTGGGATGCTTCGGCATCCC
>Ga0326512_10003264_pt1 | contig 11935 bp, 21 predicted proteins | sample 1_2617_0518_D_FD_203652 | JGI IMG/M metagenome (GOLD analysis project Ga0326512, IMG submission 203652) | Bovine rumen microbial communities from UC Davis, California, United States - 1_2617_0518 | ecosystem: Host-associated > Mammals > Digestive system > Stomach > Rumen | place: USA... | reverse complement strand
ACATTCAATATGTTTAATATTTTTTCTGCTGTTGGTTTATCGCCACACACAATCATGAACGGCAAATCAAAGCAATGCCACTTTCCAGGAGCGATGTTTTCGGCTTTCTCTTGCCTCATTCCACTCAACTCTGTCTTATCAGCATCCGAAAGCTCAACACCTGTTCTATCTTCAATTTGACTTATGGTTAAGTTCCCTAACATAATTCCCATGCTCATTCCTCCTTCGGCGGTTCTGACTTATCCACCTCGGCTATTTTTTTGACATCATCGCAAGACAGATCATCTGGAAGATCATTGCACAGTTCCTTTATTTTGCATTTTGAACAGATATCTTTCATGTTTCTGCCCTCTCTTCCTTTTGTTGACATTTCTTAGGGAAAGAACGGATGAAACCGTTCTTTTTAGCACACCAATAGCTGCTTGCCGTCCGCTCTCCCTGTTTGCTCTTGTTGCCGTAATACTTCGAGAAGTATATGCACCCTTTACAACCACGGATATTCATGTTTTTTTCTTCGGTTTGCCCCATCCACAAAACCAATTTGTGCCACCACAGTCACCTATTAGTTTGCAGCACGCAAGACCTTCATAGTATTTGCAGTTAATGCACCGCACAACAGGCTGCACATCAACGGCAGGTTGTCTGTTAATTAACGCGTACACACCCCAGTTGTCCCAACCATCTCCTGTCATCGGGCCAGATATTCTTTTCGCCTCGGCAAGTAAAGCGTCTCTATCGATGTACTCAGCCATTTTCAACTCCATCATATGGTTTATCCCACCATGACTCGCAAACATCGCAGGTTCCCGATTCACAGCATCCTTGCACTTTCGCCGGCGGGCAGATATACCGCATATTATCGTCTGAGGCTATAGAATCGACACCGAAAACCTCTCTGAACTTATCTGCATTCGTCTGCACCGGATGGTTTTCTTTCCATGCGATTACCGCATCGACTAATCCCTTGAGGTATTCGTCTGATTGGTTTTCGTACATACCGAACGCACACAAGGAATTATCGAGCGGGCAGTCATAGCATTCGTGAGTGGAGCAAATCCGTCTGACTACCTTCATGAATTCTAAAGCATCAATCATACATATCTCCCCCATCCATAAAGAGGTTTTCAACATAGTCGATGTTTATGACATGGACACCAGGCATCATGACATCCGTTATTTCCGGCATATCCATTTCCTGGGCCTCGATGTTGGACACTGCATCGAGGGCATCGTTCCATCCCTGTTTGTACTCCGTATCAGGGTTATCGTGTTTTGCCTTGAGGAGTGCGTCCACCGCAATATATTTTTCACTCATCTGCATACCCCCAATGATATCCGGCAAAACTATGCTTTTTCCCCATGAGATGATGGGATAGTGTACTCGGATCTCTCCCATATTCTCGCGCCCCGTCTGCAATGCTTTCAAACCGTTCACCCGTTTCAATGCAAATAACCGATCTCCTACGGCACGTTTCTCCAAGTACATGCATTCTGTGTTGCATGTTTTCATGACAAGTACACCATTCTAAGTTTTCAACCCTGTTGTTCGTCTTGTTGCCGTCCTTATGATTCACTTGCTGTTTTCCGTCTGGATTAGGTAGAAATGCCTCCGCAACAAGTCTATGCACAGATTTACGTTTCGATTCTTTATCAGAAAAGAGTCGTACCATTCTGTATTCACCACGTTTTTGCGGTTTAAGCATCAAACCTGTTTCATCATTTCGGACTGTTCCAACGTTTGAAACACTGTACCTTGGATATTCTGATATTTTCTTAAATACTATATTATCTATCTTGTTCATCTCCAATCTATTGTGTTGTAGCCAAGACCTGCCCAAAAGAAGCAGGTCAAGGCTATATAGAACAGTTGAGTCTTAATAAAGCACAGAAACATCTTTAGGACTCCACATAACTTTCTTCTCCCGCTGCTCAATGTAGTACGGGGCGAAAATCATTCTGCCGCACTCCGGGCAGGTGACGTAGGGCAGATCATCCTTTTCCCCAATGGAGACAGTCTCACCGTTAATTTCGATGTCCTGTCCGCATCCCAGGCACTGGACGATTTCTCCGATGTCCAGTGTCTTGTCCGCTTCGATGCCCTGATAAACCTCCGTGATGTGGATAGGGAATTTTACTTTCTTCGGCATTTACAACCTTCCTTTCATTCTCGTTTCGAGTTTAACTCGTGAAATGGTGCCTATTTGCTCTTCTGCGTTTGTAGGGGTATAAATTCACGTCAGAGAACATTCACACTCGACAGATACCATCTGATAGCTTTTTCTGCTTCGTCCTGGATGGTGTTGCCAGTGCGTTCGACAAAGGACAGAAGGGCTGCATATTCAATATCTGTCAACCGGATGGTGATGCGGTTAGCTTTCTTCCTGTTTTCTTTTCTGACGGGATAGTGTTTGCTGAGAGTCTTAACAGCCATTGGGGAGAGGGTTACCCCGTACTCCCCGTTTTTGCACATGGAAACCTGCCGCTTGTCGAACTTAGGGAAATCCGGCTTGAGCAGTTCCACCACATCGGCTGGAGAAAGTTCATTGGAAACCATGTATTTCTCAATGTTCATCTTCCCAGTCCTCCGCTGACTTGTAGCAGTCCATAACCCAGTCTTCGTCCGGTGTGTCATCTGGTTCTGTGTATGCCGGTTCTGCTGAGAGATACAGCCACAGCCTCATGCAGATGATGGAAATCACCATGCCAGCAAACAAAGACAACCCCACAATAATGAGTATGTTATACATATCCATACCTTCCTTTGGCTATTTCCTGTAGCATGATAAGAGTTAGCTTTTCGCTCTGCTCCATCAGCTCGTCTGCTTGCTTCTCTCCCACCATTGCAACGAGCCTCCTGCGCTTCTCTTCCGGATACCACCCGCAGTGCTTGCATTTGCTTCCCTTCTCCTCGATGGTGCATCTTACCGGGGCATCGATGCACCTTGAGTCTGATTTCTTCGGCAGCACATAAGGGCAGCTTGCCGAGAAATTTCTGTTGAGCGGTGGATCATCTGCAAGAAAACTTTTCTTTGCCACTTAGTAAACCCTTCTTTCAAATCATTTTGCCGTTCTTTTCGGATACGGCTTATGTTCTCTGAATGGGGTTGAAAACGCTTTTTCAAGATCCCATTTATCTACATAAAGTCGATTTCTTAACCGTTCATATGGGATTGATAGCACTTCAGCCCATTCTCTTAGTGGACGTTCTTCACCATGATAAGACAGTACCTCGTCTTTTCTGTTCTGATTTGAACCGTAAGGCGTTTCAAAAGCAATTGATGGTTCCCACCCTTTGTCAACGATTCTCGCCCGCATTATTTTGTAGTTGAGACCTAAGATATCAACCCAATCTGTTAGGCAATGTGTCTCACCACGGTAAGTTATAACGACATTTCTGCTGTTATTCCTGGACTGCGTTTTGTAGTCCACCCATCGACAATTAGAAGGACAATAACCCGAATCATTATCTATTCTGTCGATTGTTAGGTCATCTTGATAACCATTTTGGAGTGCCCAATCTCGGAATGCAGTAAAGGAATGTGCCCATTCGTCACAGACTGTAATGCCTCGTCCACCGTAATTAGCATAACTTTCGTGATTTGGATTGCGGCATCTTTGATTCATGGCCGTCCATTCATGATGTAATCTTGTGCCAGATTCACCATGAGTTTTCCATCTAACTTTAGAGTATTCTCTGATACGGTCGGATGTATAACATCCACATGATTTCGTGTTACCATTTCGGAGACATTTCCCAAGCACAGTTATTGTTTTTCCACAATCGCACTTGCACTCCCACATCGCTTTTTGGTGTTTGTTAAGTCCGGCATATCTAATCACCGTTAGACGTTCAAACCGTTGGCCAGTAATATCGATGATTTTACTGCTCATGCTCATTTGCATTTCCTCCGACAAAATTCGGCAATAAGTAGAGCGTCTGCCATCCCGTCCGAGTCCACCTTTGAACGCTGCGTCTTCTTTAAGGAAACGTTTGGAAAGATTCTCCGGCAGCATTCTATGTCCTTGAGCTTTTTTTCTTTGTATGTATGCTCTTTCCCAAGCTGAATTCCGAAGTGCCGCTTCCATACACTTGGGATAATTATTTCAAACGGGATGTGCAGTGTCTGAAGAACACCACGGATGAAACCAGCACCTTCCATAAATGTACCTGCTGATGATATGCCTTGTCCTGGCCTTACACTTGCTTTCTCAACATAGACCATGCACTCATCAAAGGACCAATCCGTCAGGCGAGAAATCAGCATCCATTCATCCATAGGGTAAACTTCTACTTCCCCGTCTTCCGGTATCATTGCGAATGCTCCCTCGCTGCCCGGATCGCAGCCTATCCATCTCTTAATCTGCTTCACCTCCCCATTGTTCTGCCATAGCTTTTGCAATTCCAGGGAATGTTTTGCTACGGATTTTCTTTGTCTCTGGATTATTCCATGACATAATTTTCCCTCGTGAATCGTAGTTCACAAAGCTTCCGTACTTCCCATCTGCCCTATTGAAGCTCTGATTTTCCCAGCCACCTTCCGGCTTTTCCAGCACGTTGGTTGGCTGTAGACGTGGCAATCCCTTTAACCACAGGCATGTACTTTTGGTTTGCGGATGTCCAAACTGCCACGGTTGAATAATCTGATCTGGTTTTCTCCACGCACTCGACATGATGCAGATAGGATTTTCGACTGCCACCATGTCACACTCTGCAAGGGCCATCTGCATGAAAAACACGATTGATTTCTGCTGTCGCCCATCTTTCTGCTTTTCTGCAAAATACCTTGCTCCACTAACTGCAAGGTCTGTACATGGTGGGTGCGCGATCAGTAAATCCCATTTACCAACTATCGTATGAGTACCCCCCCAACAGTTGAGAATGTGCAGTTGCCATTCACAAGAGCCACAGCATCACCTTTGATGTGCCATTCAGGATGCCCGCCGGAGCAATCTTGTATGTCACAGCTGTATGCCTCATGCCCCAGTTCCCGGAAGGCCTTGCACACTGCCTGCGATTCTTCACAAGCTACAAGTACCTTCACGTTGCCTTCACCCCGTTCTGCTTGAGGATTCTTCTGATGACATCCCGCTTTCGCGGGAGCATCACGATTCCCCTGCTGAGAAACTCAAGCTGCCGCTTGTGGTTGCGGATATTATCCCTCTTCGCTCTGTTCGCCATTTTCTTCCTCCTCCTCTTCAAACTTATCTCGGAAAGCTTCGTACAGCGCGGTGAAATCTACAGCATCACAATTCTCCCAGATGTTTTCCATCGAAATCACACGGGAATTGCCGTAGGTTTCCAGTTTGATGTGCTGCTTGATAACATCAAGGATATCTGCTAAGTGGTGTAAATTAAGCAAGATCCTTGCGGCCGTTTCCTTTGATTCTTCCAATTGCTGTTTGGTTTCTTCCAGTTCCTTCCGGCTGTCTTTCAACAGCTGGATCACATATTCTTCACACGTCATTTTCATTCCTTTCCGGCAGGGCATTCTGTTCGCCCATGCCAATTTGTAATTTGTCAATCATGTTCTTTAGGGCAGGCGGGTAAATGTCAATTTCCTTTTGCCTATCTCTTGCCGCCCGGAAGCTCCGCATGAAGTTGGATGCTACCACCGTCTGAACCTGTGTTTCATCCATTGCGGCCCATTCCCGTAACTGCTCTGCTCTTCCGACAGCTTTCTGCACCAGGGGCGGTAGTTTTGCAAACTCCTTCATGTAGCCGTATGAGCCATTGCGGCAGGCTTTGGAAACCATCGCCCATGCTTCGCCTTCGGAAAGCTCGTCCTCTTTCTTCTGCATCTGCATCCGCTTACGAATCTGCCCAATGTTCGGGGCAAACTGTTCGCCGGTTTCCATGTACATTCTCAAGGCAGTATAAACAGCCTCGAACAAATCACCGGCAAACTCGGATGCCCACAGTTCCATTTTCAGACTCATCTGCTCCTGTGTCAGCTTTGAGAAAGACAGCGGATATTCTGACTGCATGAGTGCAAGAATCTTAGCTGTTTCTGTGCGATTCATTTTGTTCCTCCTGTTTCAGAATATCCATGAACGAATAACCACCGCCCGGTTTCTGCTGCCGGTTCTGATTCTTCAGCTTATCCCATGTGATGCCCATGTAGTTAGCTGCCATCGATTCCTGGATTACTTCGATAACGGCATCTTCCCCGTATTCAGCAACACGGTTTTTCACTTGCGTTACAAAGGATTTCAGCCCGGTTCCCTTATATCCCTGCCGTTTTTCTTTCTTGTATGTTAGCCAGTTTTCGACAGTTTCTAAGAGATATTGGTTATAGCCAAAGGATTCTTTCAGCATCTCCCCTTCATTCCCCCGTGAGGGGGATTTAGGGGGAGTATCTCTCTCTAACTCTTTCTCTAGCTCTCTCTCTCTATCTATCTCTTTCTCTGTGTAACACTCGCGTAACGCAGGCGTAACATTGTTACGTTTTCGCATCTCACGCATCCTTTGAGCCGCATCTGTTTCCTTACCTGTGTTCTCTACAACATACGGCAAAAGGAAGTTCACATCGTCTGAGGTTTCGATTAAGCCACAGGATGCCAAGTACATCAGAACCACATGGACATCCTCAGGACTTTCATCGATGTCAAGAGCAAGTTCAGAGGCGAAATTGTCTTCAAGGCCGGTGTATTTCAAGATTCCATCCGTCTTCAGAGAAAGTAATTGCATCTTTAGATAGATGATGGTATATGTATCACCACCTGCCATTTTCCGAAGCTTTTTGATTCGCTTAGAAGAGAAGAAATCTTCTTTCAGTTTCAACCAAAAGTACTTTTTCTCAGACGTGCTACTCACCCCTAGAACGGCAATTCAGCAGACTCTTCTTCCGGTGACAGTTCCGTTGCCTGGAATCCACCTGCGTTGAAACCACCACCACCGAAACCACCGCCGGCTGCAAGGTGTGCCGTGATCTGTGGAGTGCTCTCGTTGATGAATTTCACGGGGGTGTCTTTCGGACTCCAGTCTTTGTTGTAGGAGTACCGGTTCATTGCCCTCTTATTAATGACGCTCAAGTCATCGATAACGATTGCATCACCTTCACGGAGATTGGGAATCGGTGCAGTGAGGAAAGCACCTGCCTCAATCTTTCCGGTTTCATCCTTGACATGGATCTGCTGCCAGGGAGTGCCATCCTGTTTCGTTCCTTCATGAACGTTGGAAATGATTAGTGTCTGCCCGCGCTCAAACACAATATTTGCTGCCATTACTTGGCCTCCTTGTCATCTATGTGCTTCAGTTTCTCGATGATTTCCTCAAACTGCTGCACAGTGATTTCTGTTGTCTTCGGATATCCATTTGCAGACAACCACTGTTTTGCCTGCTCGTTTGTGAGGCCCTGCTGGGCGGCAACATTGTAGATTCTCTCACGCTGCTTGGAATTGATGCGGTCACCTGGTTTCTGCTGAATCATCTCGGATGCAACCATGCTCGTCTCGTCCTCGATGTCCTGAGTGAACATGGTAGACAAGCCGGATACAGAGAGAGCCGCCTGCACCATTGCTCTCTTCTGAGCCATTTTTATGGTGTTGTTTGCGGCATTCACACCGGACTTTGAACCGTTACGGGATTCACCGGAATTTGCTTCTCCGTAACCATTGGCATAGACTACCTCACGATAGTTTCCATCCGGCTGGGCGAATCCCTTCACCAAGTCACACCGCACAACATAGTGGAAGAAAGCACCGGCTTTCGGATCATACTGCTCAATCTTTGTCTCGATGCTGTACCTGGTCATCAGCTTGTAGGCCATGATGATTTTCTCAGCACCGGACTTGAACAGTGAAGGACGTTTAGTTCCCGGTACAATACCAAAGTCCACACGTCTCTTCAGTTCCTGGGTCTCTCCGGTCAGCGGCGAAGTCACCACATAGGAACTTCCCTTGGCTTTTGCTACAGCGATGTTTGCCTCTGTAGAGACAATCATCAATTCATTGCTATTCTGCATTCTTTTCTCCTTTCAAGAGAGTATTTAAAAATCTTAGCTGGCACCATAATTCTGCCGGGTTAAACTGGTATTTCTGAGATACTTTGTCAGGACTGATGACAGAGTATGTGCCGTCTTTTTTAAGCTGCACACCGATGCACGATGAATAGTCCACCGGAATATCGTTCTCACCGCAGAGAACGCTGTACCCGTACAGCTGGGTAACTAGGGCTATTTTGTTTGCCTTGTCCATTGCGGATGTTGTTTTGATATCCACAACCACCCGCTTGCCGTCGATCACTCCCACCCGGTCAATTGTGCCGGCAAACGTTCTCTCTGCCATAGGAACCTCGATATACTCCCACTTCGGCTGGAAGTCATGGCAGAATGATATCCAGGCCATCAGATAAAGGCCGACATCCACAGCAACTTCCCCGTCTTCATCCAGGTCACCACGGTCATATGCTGCCGTCAGCGCATGGATCATCGATCCACGGAAAGCTGCCTGCTCAACCACCGCATTGTCTACACGGTACTTGGTATAAGTAAGCGGCCCAATTATCTCGGTAACGCTGGGCAACTTCGTACCAAGTACGTTGTACTCGTGCTTCTGCTCGTCGAATTCGAGCAGTTTAGTGTATTTATTCATCACTCACCTCATCTTCAAAAAGATTTATTTGCCCTGGCAGAATGTCATATTCCATCCACCATCTATAGACATCTATTGCTGTAGCTTCAACGCTTTGACCTTTTTGCTTCCACGGGAGTCTATCAGGACGTTCCATCCTTGCCTTTAACATCTTGTCAAATGCCATGATGTATGCATTCTTGTATTTAGGCCATCTTAGAAATTCGCGTTCACGCTGCCTTTGACTTCCCATTGGGCAACCAATACAGCCAAGCCTTGTAGCACCTTCATCATATAGTGAACAATACGGAATACCTTCAGCTTTTATGAAATCCCAGACATCACGGTCATCCCATTCAATGATTGGGTTAATAGTGGTTTTGTGCCTTTTGTAACACTGTTCGACCATTCGCCTGGAATCTTCATTATCATTAGTCAGCACCACCCCCCCGCATTGTTAAAGAAAAATCCTTGTTTTCGACTAAATCCTTAGTAATCTGCTTATTTCTTGCCATAAAAGTTACTATTCCTTGGTTCTTCCTCCGATTAACGGATTCAGCCCATCTCACACCGGTCACTACCATTCTGCCGTCACCGCCGGATTCTTTGAGATACTCACAGCAGAATCTCGCAAGCCTTGTAGGCGGGTATAGCTTCTTGACAATGAGATTCCACATAGTAATAGGTTTATTAGTTTCGGAATATCTTGGAACTTCACGGATGACATCAGGGTGTTCCTCTTTGATGAATCGAACCAGTTCCGGTGGATCTACAGAAGTGACTCGGTATGTTGCATCGTATTTGCACCCGGCCATATCCAGCAGGGCCTTACAGACAACACTGTCCTTGCCACCGGAGAAAGCTAAATAGTACCCTTCTTCTGGCTCAAAGGCTTTCAACCGTTCCAGGCTTTTGAAAACCTTCTCGGACATTTCACTCATAGACACACTCTCCTGATTTCTTAGTATCTATGCCCATATAGTCTGCGATTTCGTCAACTAACAGATTCTCTGTAATGAAGTCTTTAGCGCACTCCTCACACACCCAGTACTCCGCACAGATCTCATAGACGGTTTCCTCATCGTCTATGTCTCTGCCGCATGATGGGCATCTCCGGCAGGGTGGATACTCAGGGATAGGTATCACCTTGACAAATCCTCCTTTCTGTGGTATATTATCCACACCTTTGGTTTGCTTAACTGGTAAACCTTTCTTTCAATTGTGGGAGTCTCTGTAGGGGGAGGCTCCCACTTTCTTTTTCTTACCGGAGGACTTCATCCGGGATATCCTCATACGGGATATCCTCTACCTCATCGGAGACAACCACAAAGGAACCCTTGCCGGAGTTTCTCCACTGGCACAGGCCATTCAGCCGCCCAAAGGAAAGCCACTCCTTGATGTACTTATCCAGGCTCTCGTCCAGGATATAGGTTTCAAACGTGATGCACGTTCCAGCCGGCACCGACTCAGAAGATGCAAGGGAAACACGTTCGCCCTGTGCAGTGCTTGCCCGCAAAGGCCGCTGGCAGTTACCAAGCTCGGAAGACTCAACCAGAGTGCCGTCCTCGTGAGTGATGAACAGCTGCCTGGGATAAACGTGGATCCAGTTGTCCACTGCCTTTTTATGGGCCTTGAGGTTGTCCTTGTTGGACTTTGTTCCGGTGATCTTCTTGCAGGCCGCTGCTGCACTTTTGTAGAATCCCCTAATCATGTAGTTATACAGATAAGGGTGGCCCGCATCGTCTTTTGCGAAGACAGTCATGCCCTTTGCGGCAACCTCGTCCGCACCAAAGGCTGTGACTTCTTCTTCCATCGTTGCGGCATCAGGTGCCTTACTTGCGATGAAGTTTGCGTAAACTTCTGAATCTCCAGGGCAGGTGCCAAGAGCATCCTCGGTAAATCTGATCTTTGTAGTATGTTTTTTAGCCATTTGTTTTTAACCTTTCTTTCAAATAAAAAATTTAGTTTTGTAGGGGATTAATTTGCTTTTGCGGGATTTTCAACTGTTTTCCGACCACCTCTTTCTATCCTTGCCGACACGAAACATCACCGGGCCTGACGGTACGCTGCCATGCAATGCCATCACGTCGCACATCGTCTCCACTCAAAACAATGCCTCAACTATGCTTTCCGGTGCCAACGCAGATCTGGCATATGCAATTCCATATCAACTCAGGGCCGGGCCAATGCTTAACTGGTTCTTACTTTACGAAACCTCTGCGGTGCACAGCCTTGCTTTACTTCACCGGAACGGATCATGTCAATTCAATACCGACACAATTCCCAACTGAGGAATACAGTTCCATAACAAAACGGTGCACAGCATAGCTGAACCATTTCTCTGCGTGAAAATACAATGCCGAAACATAGGTAAGCTAAACTGTTCCACTACTTCTCCGTGCGAAGCTTTACCTCTCCACTGCCTTTCGTTGCCTTGCCAATCCGACGCTTTTCTTTTCATGTCGAAACAGCACCAACGCAGTGCTTTTCTCTGCTATTCAAATCCATTGCATTACCTTCAACACTTTGCCGTAGCACCTCGATACTTTTCCGTAGCACCTCAATGCTTTGCCTCTGCTTTTCCGAACACTACACTACTATGCCATTTCCTTGCAGTACTCTTCCATGCCGAGACGACTCGAAACGACACCACACCAACACACAGCGACTCAGCGCAATCACTTTGCCATGACGTTACGAGGTAGCACACCGCCGCTCCACAACCAAACGTCTCCATACTATGCCTAAACGTGTCAGTGCTTTACCGTTACTAATCTTGTCCTAACTGCGCTTTGCCATCACAAGTCAGCTCCTCACCAGGCCTTGCCACAACGTGACTGCGCTATGCGATACCTTTGCCTCGCGTTTCTTGACTTTTCCTGTGCTTCGCTGTACTCATCCTTGCCAATGCAGAACTTCGTGCTTCGCCACCCTACGATGCCACTACGATTCGCTTCTCAGATGCGCTTTACCACGACGGTACCCCAAGATGCATTGCTTTACTCTGCCTAAACTTCACTGTGTTCAGCCTTGCCAACACTGTGCTCGACTAATCCCAGCTTTGCCCAGACGCTACAATTCTACGGATCACATCGCCTTGCCATTGCCTCGCCCTTCGCTTCCAAACACCACCCTTACTTTGCCCTTCATTTCACGGCCTTTGCAGCACTGTTCGTTGCTAATCCTCTGCGTAGTTGGTTCTGATGGTCATACGGATGTCAACGGCCCTCAATGCAAGGGTCAGCTGGTCAATTGTCCAATCACGAGTGTGCTTCTTCAGTAGTCTCTTATAGGTACTTAGGGAAATACCCATTTTCTCGGCAATCTGTTCTTGTGTCTTCCCTTCGGCATTTGCACGTTCCAA
>Ga0326512_10003263_pt1 | contig 11940 bp, 3 predicted proteins | sample 1_2617_0518_D_FD_203652 | JGI IMG/M metagenome (GOLD analysis project Ga0326512, IMG submission 203652) | Bovine rumen microbial communities from UC Davis, California, United States - 1_2617_0518 | ecosystem: Host-associated > Mammals > Digestive system > Stomach > Rumen | place: USA: California... | reverse complement strand
ACATCAGGTAGAGGTCGGCCACACGCATATAGGGCAGATAGGTTTGCAGCGCACCACCCCAGTTGTACATACCGTCGTACTTGTTACACTGGTGGGGCACCAGCTTCTGGCAGAAGTAGCCTGTACGGCTGCCATCGGCAGAACGGGCTGGGTTGCCTGTGGGCACCATGTTGCCACCGGTGAACATCTCCATATACTGATAGGGAGCATCGGCAGCACCGGGAGTAGTGTTGATGAACTTGAATCCATCGAACACGATGTCGTGATAGAAGCGCGGGTCGCGGTTCTTGAACGGGTGTGTCGGGTCGAAGCCTGATTCGGGATCATCGATGGGCAGGCCGTTCTCCATACCGTAGGCATAGTTGATATAGTTGGCCGTCGGCATGTGGATGATAGCATCGTGCTCCACGATGTTGTTGACTTTCGGTCCCCAGAGCTTGGTGAAGTTCCAGTTGGAGCCGTTGATGTCGGGCATCGGGCCACGCATGATAGCCTCCACGCTGCCTGGCATGCGCCAGCTCTGTCCGGTGGTACGGAAGATGTCTGAGAAGTTGCTGTTACTGCTCTTGTCGGCCTCGTGGTCGTAGATGTTGGCATACTTGTATTCTGCCAGCGAATAGGGCGACTGTGCCAGGGCGGTGATGGCCTCACCCAGTGCATCGGCAGCCTGAGTGGCCAAGGTCGTGTTATACTGGTAGGTCTTGCCATTCTTCGAAGCACCTGTCTGTGCTCCGTTCTCAGCGAAGGGCGATGCAGCCCAGAGCAGGGCCTTGCCCATGTAGCCGAGGGCACACACCTTGGTGATTCTCAGGTCGTTCTTACCCAGTGTGCGGCGTCCGGCAGCAGTGTTATCCCAGTTGTCGGGCAGCAGGTCGGCAGCGGCACGGAAATCCTCGGCACACTTCTTGGCGCACTCCTGGAAGGAGAGGCGCGGCAGGTCGAAGGGACCTTCGGCAGCTATCACATGATCCACATAGGGCAGTCCGCCGAAGAACATGGCCTGCTCGAAGTGCCACCATGCTCTCATGAAGAGCAGCTGGCCCTTGATGAGGTTTTTCTCCTCCGTTGTGGCGTTGGTCAGCTTGTCGATGTTCTCCAGTCCGAGGTTCATCTTGCGGATGACATACCATCCGTGCTCCAGGGAGTGGGCAAACTTGTCATTAGAGGTTGAGTTCAGGCTTCCGCTGTTGCGGTGCAGGAAGCTCTGGTCGTCCTGATACCAGTGGCGGTAGTCGCCCAGGTCGAAGTGGGCCGTCTCGTGGGTATCGCCACCGCCGGTGTTCATGATTTCATCTTCTCCCCAGTTGAAGGTGCAGCACCAGAAGTTCGACTCTATATTGGGGATGCAGTTATAGGCTTCCTCCACGAATCCCTGGAAGTTCTGGAAGTTCATGAAGGCCATCTCCGGATTGACATCCGAGTCGGGTGTCTTGTCCAGGTAGTCCTTACAGGAAACGAGGAGAAGTGAAAAGGTAATAGTGAATAGTGAATAATTTGCTACCGCCATTCCTCTTCTCAACATGTTATATCTCTTAGTCATATTTTCTTAATTCTTAATTCTTAACTCTTAATTATATCTTAGAGATTGAGCTTGATGCCGAAGTTGATACGCTTCACGGTAGGATAGGCACCGGTGGCACCGCCGCTGCTGGAGAAGTTCGACTCGCGGTCGTCGGGCATACGTGTCCAAAGCCAGAGGTTGTTGCCGCTGACAAACACCTTCAGGTCGTGGATGCCGATCTTGCGGATCCAGGGCTGCGTGAAGGTATAGGCCACCTCGACGTTCTTCAGTCGGATGTAGCTGCCATCGCAGAGATACTGCGTGCCGTAGTAGTAACTGGGCTTGGAGTTGAAACGCGGTGTGAGCACCTCGGGATTCATGTGGTCGTTGCTCCACCAGGTGCCCTGGTTGTAGACATTGGCCAGCATGGGGTCTGAGAGGCTGATCATCGTCACGTCACGGGTCACGTTGGTCACGCCGTAGAACTGTGCGAAGCAGCTGAAGCCCTTGTACTCGAAGCCGATGGTGGCGTTGTAGGTGTTCTGCGGCGTACCGGTGAAGCCGTAGGGCACGTTGTCGTTGGTCTGGTCCACCACACCATCGCCGTTGAAGTCCACGATATAGTAGTCGCCGGGCAGCTTCTGTCCGTCACTGGTGTCGTGCTTAGGCGAGCCGTAGATGTCGTCGTAGGTCTGCATCATACCCCTGTCGATGAAGGCGTGGGTCTGCCCGATGGAGAAGCCGGCAGCCTTGCGGTAGCTGGGCAGCAGCTCCGGGTCGTCGCGCTTGATCACCTCGTTGGTGGCATGGGTCATGCTCATGTTGGCCCAGAGGCGCATCTTGTTGGCAAACACCTTGTTGAATCTCAGTTCTATCTCATAACCCTTGGTCTTCACCTCGCCGAGGTTCACCATTGCCGGGCTCATACCGAAGTAGGAGGGCACGAGCTGGGAGTTGCCGATGAGGATGTCCACACGCTTGTCGCGGAAGATTTCCACCGCACCTGCCAGCAGACCGCCGAAGAGTCCGTAGTCGATACCGAAATTGAATTTCTTCACCTTCTCCCAATGTACGTTGGGGTTGCCCACCGTTGCCTCACGATAGAATATATAAGGTGAACCGCCTGTGGATGTGTCGTCGGCTTTGAAACTGCCGGTAGGTGTCACGTCCAGTGAGGTGCGTCCGCCGTAGGCCCACTGGGTCATATACATGAAGCGTGCGCCCACGTTGTCGTCACCGATTTCACCGTAGCTGGCACGGAGCTTCAGCATGTCTATAATCTTCTTCTCCCTGAGCCACTTCATAAAGGGTTCCTCGCTGATGAGCCATCCGATGGCACCTGAGGAGAAGAAGGCAAAGCGGTTGTCCTGAGAGAACTTCTCCGAGCCGTTGTAGGCACCGTTGTACTCCAGGAAGTAGCGGCCCAGCACGTCGTAGGTGGCACGGAACACCCAATCCTCACGGTAGCTGGGAATCATCGAACCCGTGGCATACTCCTGACGGCCCCAGAGGCCCATCGCCGTCACGTTGTGAACACCAAACTGGCGACCCCAGTTCAGCTGCACCTGGTAGTTCAGGTTGCGCTGCGTAGAGTTGTTGTTCACCGTTCCGCCATTGGTCGTCCAGCGGTTGCCCATCGTATAGTCGAAGCGGTCATACTGCTCGTAGGGCTGCTTATAGGTCACCTCGCCCGTCTCCGGGTTGATCCACTTCAGCTGCGGGTCGTTGTAGAGGTCGGCGATACCGCGACGGTCCTCACGGAAGGTGTTGTCCCATGAGATCATTCCGCGTGCTGCCAGGCCCTTGGTGATGAAGTCGAGATTCTGCTCCAACACGAAGTCGGTATTGATGCGGGTGGTGGTGATGGTCTGCACACCGCCGATGCTGGAGGTCTGAGCCGAGTTGCTCACGTTGGTAGAACCGGGCAGGAAGCCCCAGGAGCCGTCGCTGTACTGCGGCAGGAAGGCATCCGGGGAGATGTTATACACACCGGCCCACATCTGCGACATCTGCCAGCCGAGCTGCGAACCGCTGTCCCACTCGTATCCACGCTCCCACGGCGACTTCTGCTTGCCGTTGCTACCGGCGATATTCACCTTGAGCACCGTCGACTTCGTGATGTTAAAGTCAAGGTTCGAGCGCACGTTCACGCGATTGAAGGAGATGGAGCGGTCGTAGTGACGGCCTGTGGGGAAGCTCTTGAACAGGTCGCTCTCAGTGACGAAGTCCACCGAGGCAAAGTACTTCACGAACTTCGTACCACCCGAGATGTTCAGGTTGGCATTATACGACATCACCGAGCTCTTGAACATCTCCCTCTGCCAGTCCACGTTCGGATAGCGTTCCCGCTGCTCCACGGTGGTCTGGTTGCGGTAGTTCTCGATGAAGCTCATCGGCTTCATATACGAGAAACTCTCCGGATTGAGGTTCAGCTCGTGCTCCACAGCCACGTTCCTTGCCACGAGGGCATCGTAGGAGTCGAGCTTGTCGGGCAGCATCGAGGGGATCTTCATCACCGCATTGGCCGAGATACCAATCTGGGCCTTACCCTCTGCACCGCGCTTGGTAGTGATGAGGATCACGCCGTTGGCACCCTTCACACCGTAGACTGCCGTTGCCGAGGCATCCTTCAGCACGGAGATGGTGGCCACCGAGGAGATGTCGACACTCGACATCGGGCGCTCGATACCATCCACCAGCACCAGTGGCGCTGAGTTGTTCCACGATGAGGCACCACGGATCACAATCTGCGGCTCTTCCTCACCAGGGATACCACTCGAGGCGGTAGTCACCACACCTGGCAGGTTACCCGTCAGGGCGGCACCCACGTCGCTGATACCTGCGGCACGCTCCAGCACCTCACCGGTGGTCTGGGTGATGGCACCCACCACGGAGGCCTTCTTCTGCTGGCCGTAGCCCACCACAATCACTTCCGTCAGCGTCGTGTTGTCCGACAGCGTGATCTGGAACGTACGCTGCTTGCCAACCTTCAGCTCCTGACTGTTCATTCCCACGTAGGAGACCACAATCACCGAGGACTCCGAGGGAACATTCAATGAGAAATTACCGTCGAAATCGGCCACTGCTCCATTCGACGTATTTCCCTTTTCCACTACGGAGGCTCCTATCAGGGGTTCTCCGTTCGCGTCGACAACGGTTCCCTTGATGCTGACGCCTTGCGCCCACATCGTCGTACAGAACATCATCGTCAACAACAAAATACTCAACTGTTTCATTTTGACTGGTTTTGATTCATACTCGTTTATTGTTAATTGATAAAAAGTTACTTAGGTCGTAAAAAACTGCCTGCAAAGATAAACACATTATTTTAAAAGGTGTTTCCGCGGAGTAACACGTAATTGGCTGTTTGTAACTTCAGTCTGAAATGTTAACTACTAAAAACAATATTTCACACCAAGCAAGAGAATCCTATGGCAGAAACGGCCTTTTTAAGACTATTTTCCCAATTTTAAGCAAAACTTGTCTAATTTTGCCTCACAAATGCCTGACAAACGCCAAAAACCTTTAAAAATGTTACCTCGACTTTATTTTTAGTAACATTTGCTTGCTGATTTCACAAAAAAACGCTACCTTTGCCGCCATTATATAAGGGACTAACAATTAACTGACTACTAACAATGATACATAGACTGCTAACAGCTACAGCATGCCTGCTTGTCGTGCTGTTTACGCAAGCACAGACGGGAAAGCTCTTTGATGCCGACAAGCAGCTCTCAAGCAGCTTCACCAGCCAGGTCTATCTCGACCACGACGGATTCATCTGGGTGGCTACCCGCAACGGACTCAACCGCTACGATGGCTACCAGTTCCACATTATTAAAAAAGAACAGGAAGGTGAGCGGGGGATGGCCAGCAACTATGTCAACTGCATCACCCAGGACCAGTCGGGGCTCTTCTACCTCGGCATGTACGGCGCCTTGCAGACCTACGACGGCACAAGGTTCCGCGACATCGAGGTGAAAGACCTGGAGGGGCACGTGGTGACTTGCTACGTCACCTGCTTCCTGCAGCGCAGCAACGGTGAGATTCTCGCCGGCACCTCCGGCCACGGACTGCTGCAGATCGCCGACCGTAACCATGCCCGTCAGCTCAACGGCAGCCTGAAGGAGGTACACACCATCCACGAACTGGCGGAAGACCGGCAAGGCCACGTTTGGATAGTCACCAACAGGAAGGGACTCCTGGAATACGATGGCAAGACCACAAAAGCTTACTTCAATGACGAGCAGCAACAAAGCACCGTGCGCCGAGTCTGCACCGACCAGGAGGGCAATGTCTATGTGGGCACTGCCAACAGTGGTGTTTTCGTCCGATCGGCCAAGGGCGGCCCCTTCACCCATATTGCCGCCACGGGCAACAAGCACGTCTCAGCCCTCTACATCACTCGCCAGGGCCAGCTGCTGATAGGCTACGACGGACTGGGTACCGCCATCTACAATCCCAAGACGGGGCAGATAAAGGACAACCCCTACTTCAGCCACGATGTAGACCTCTCCCGGAGCAAGGTCTACAGTATCACCGAAGATGCCGCCGGCAATGTCTGGCTCGGACTGCTCCAGAAAGGCATCTTCATGCAGCCGCGCGATATCAGCGGATTCTCCTACATGGGCTACAAGCTCGGCTCGCGCAACGTCATCGGACAGGCATGCGTGGTCAGCACCCTCATCGACAGAAAGGGGCGCTGCTGGGTGGGCACCGACAAGGACGGTCTCTACTGCCTCGACGAAAACCAACGGCTGCTCAACCACTTCAGTGAGGGATTTCCCGCCACAGTGATCAGCCTCTGCGAAGACAGCCTGGGACGCATCTGGGTGGGTAGCTACGGCGAAGGATTCGGCTATATCGACCCAGCCGGCAAAACCTGGCACAAGCTGTCCCACTACCCCACTGCCAGCATCTTCGCCCTACAGGCCACTGCCCGGGGCGACCTCTGGATAGCCACCATGGGCAACGGCCTGCTCCGGCTCAGCCTCTCGTCGCCGCCGCCCTTCAGGCTGGAAGCCTACACCATGCAGCAGGATGCACCCGGCAATCCCTCCGCTAACAGTATCGTCAACAACTACCTCTCAGGCATGTCGGTCTCCCCTGACGGCAAACGTGTCTATGTCGCCACCACGATGGGTGTCTGTTGCTACGACATCCTCAAGCAGAGCTGGACTTCCTATTTCGGAAAGAACACCCCGAAGTATGGCCTTCCCACACTCCTTGCCAAGGAGTACGATGGCCGACTCTGGGTGGGAACCAACGATGGCCTCTTCACCTACGATGCCAAAAGCAGGCAGCTACAGCAATACACCACTGCCAAGAGCCTGACCTTCAGCGGCATCTCCTCCATCGAGCAAGACAAAGAGCACCGCCTTTGGATAGGCACCGACCACGGCCTCGTATGCCTCGACCCCAAGACGGGCAAGACCCGGAGCTTCTTCGTAGACAACGGCCTGCAGTCTAATGAGTTCAGCAACGGAGCCTCCTTCGCCTTAGACCTCGGAGACCGCATCGTCCTGCTCTTCGGAGGCGTAGGGGGCGTCACCTGGTTCCACCCCGAAAGGATCAGCGAGGACAAGTGGGATGCCAAGGTTAGCCTCGTCAGCTTCATCCTCGATGCCGAACCCATCGGCCCCGCCTCCATGTCGGATGGCTATCAGATATGCGACACCACCGTCATAGCCGCACAGCGCTTCCAGCTGGCCCACAGCGACAACACCTTCGCCATCCAGTTCTCCACCCTCACCTACGATAACCCCGATCATATCACCTATCTCTACAGCATCAACGGCGAGCCTTTCTCACGCCTCCAGCCCGGCACCAACCAGCTCACCATCAGCCACCTGCCGCCAGGCGTCTACCGCTTCCGCGTCAAGGCGGCACGCAACAACACCGAGACCCCCGAGAAAGCCTTCATCGTCATCATCCACAGCCCCTGGTGGCGATCCGCCTGGGCCTACTGCCTCTACCTCGCCATCCTCGGCATCGTCATCTGGCAGCTCATCCTCGCGCGCCGCCGCAAGGAGCAGAACCGCCTGCGACTCCAGGAGCACATCCACGCCGAGGAGATGAGCGATGCCAAGGTGAGATTCTTCATCAACATCAGCCACGAGATACGCACCCCGATGACCCTCATCGTCACGCCTCTGCTCTCCCTCATCAAGAACGAGAAGGATCCGCAGCGCAAGAGTGTCTACGAGACCATCCGGCGCAATGCCGAACGCATCCTCAACCTCATCAACCAGATGATGGACCTCCGCAAGATTGACAAGGGACTCATGCAGATGCGCATGACGGAGACCGACCTCGTGGGATTCGTCAATGAGATCTTCCACCTCTTTGAGCATCAGGCCAATGCCAAGCGATGCCAGCTCCTCTTTGAGCACGATGCCGAGCAGCTGCCCGTCTGGATAGACCGCCGCAACTTCGACAAGGTGGTGGTAAATATCCTCTCCAATGCCTTCAAGTACACGCCCACCGGCGGCAGTATCGCCATCCGCCTGACCCACGACAGCCAGCACGCCCGCATCGCCATCAGCGACAACGGCGAGAAGATACCCGAAGACCAGCTCAAGAAGATCTTCGAACGCTTCTACCAGTCGCCCTCCACCGTCAACGACCGCAACGTGGGCACCGGCATCGGCCTCGACCTGACGCGCTCCCTCGTGGAGCTACACCACGGCACCATCGAGGCCCACAACCTGCAACAGGGCTGCGAGTTCATCGTCACCATACCGCTCGGCAACAGCCACCTCAAGCCTGAGGAAATGGTGGTGGAAGAGGCATCGGCAGCTCCCGAACAGCTGTCCTCGGAGATGGAGGAGATGCTCTATCCAGAGGTGAGTCCCGCAGCCGATGCCAATGATGGCCAACTCGCCATCGTCGTGGCAGAGGACGATTCCGAAATCCTCGAATATCTCAGCTCCCAGCTGGGCACCGACTACGACATCCATCCCTGCGCCAATGGCAGGCAGGCCCTTTCAGAGACCCTGCGCTCCATGCCGGCACTCGTCATCAGCGATGTGATGATGCCCGAGATGGACGGCAACACCCTCTGCTCAAAGCTCAAGTCGAACCCCAACACCAGCCACATCCCCATCATCCTGCTCACCGCCAAGAACCGCGATGAAGACAAGCTGGAAGGACTGGAGACCGGGGCCGATGCCTACATCGTGAAGCCGTTCAATATGGACATCCTCCGCCGCACCATCGTCAATCTCATCAACTCCCGCCGCCAGCTGCGCCTGAAATACAGCCGAGTAGACGAACTGGAGCAGCAGGTGGAACAGGTCAAGGTGAAGTCGCCCGACGACAAGCTGCTCGACCGCATCATGACTGCCATCAACAGCCACCTCGACGACTCCGACCTCAGTGTCGACATGATAGCTGATGAGGTGGGCATCAGCCGTGTCCACCTGCACCGCAAGATGAAGGAGCTCACGGGCCAGACGCCTCACGACTTCATACGCAACCTCCGCCTCAAGCAGGCGGCCAACCTCCTGGCCAACCGTGGCATGAACGTCACGGAGGTGATGTATGCCTGCGGCTTCTCCAACTCCGCCTCCTTCTCCACCGTCTTCAAGAAGTTCTACGGCATGTCGCCCCGCGACTACATGAAGGAGCACGGCAAGAGAAGTTAGAATTTAGAGGTATTCTTAACTCTTAACTCTAAATTCTCACGCAAACCCCACCCTGTTCCGCAGCTTCAGCTCCACAGCCCGGGGATTGAAGTGCTCATAGGCCCTGCGGATGTCATCGGCCTCTATGTGCTGGTAGTCGTCAGAGCTAGTGGCGGCGAGGCGGTCGGCCATAGCCGGGATGATGCCGTTGCCCACATACTGCTCCACCCACCGGGCATTGCCGAAGTTGGGAGTCGGCACACTGAGCGTCTGGTCTATCGTCTTGCGGAGCAGCTGCCGGGCCTCCTCGCTCAGGAGGTAGGCATCGCGCTGCAGCAGCCTGCAGGCGATCTCCATCAGCTCCCCGGCATTGTAGTCGGCAAACCGGTACTTGTAGGGAAACCGTCCCGTCAGGCCCGGATTGGTGTTGAGCAGCGCGTCCATCTCCTTCTCATAGCCAGCAAAGACGATCAGTATGTCAGGGTCGGGCTGTGAGAGCACGGTGAGCAGCGAGTCGATCACCCTTGCCCCGAAGTCCTTCCTGTCGCCAGAGCCGTCGTAGAGGTTATAGGCCTCATCGATGAAGAGCACGTTGCCCCTCGCCTCCTCCAGCACCGCCTTCATGTTCTCCTCCGTCTCGCCGATGTAGCGACCCACGAGCCGCGTGCGGTCCACTGCCATCACCTCGCCACGGGAGAGCAGTCCCAGGGCATGATAGATCTTGCCGAGCTGCCGGGCCACGGTGGTCTTTCCCGTACCGGGATTGCCGGTGAAGATGCAGTGGTAGGCCACCTTGCCCGAGGTGGGCAGTCCCCTTCTTCGGCGCTCCAGGAAGAAGCGGGTGTTGTTGGCCATCGTGGTGATGCCCCGTTTCACCTCGTCGAGTCCCACCATCGCGTTGAGTTCCTCCATGCACTTTTCAAAGGTGTCGGCATTGCCTGCAAAGCGGGAGGTATCCACATCCTCCTCTGACAGCAGCGTCAATCCTTCATCGGCAAGGCATCCCATCGCTCTCACGATATAGCGAGGCCGGATGTCCTCCGCCACGATGCGCCGGATGTCGTCCAGCGTCCAGCCCAGGAGCGTGCCCTGCCTACAGCCCTCCATCATGGCCCTCGCCACCTGGTCCTTCACCGCCTCAGCCGGTTCCAGATGTTCCTCCCTCAGCCGTCCGAAGAAGGCCTGCGTCAGTTCGAAGGCCGTGTAGGGTTCCTGCTCTATCCAGCTGTCGCGGGTAAAGAAATCCTTCATCGAGGGAAACTGCTCCATCAGGGCGCTGATCTCCTGCTTTGAGCCGCAGAGCCAGAGACAGCTGCCTGAAGAAGCATCCCTCACGGCATCCGTCACCCGCTTCACGATAGTCTTGCCACCATTGGCCAGCAGTGCGCCGAGATGCGTCAGGCACACTATCCTGCCACTCACATTCTGCAGCAGCTCGCCCAGATGCTCGTAGGGATTGTTACAGGTGGAGTCGTAGAGCGTTGAGCAGTCCACATACTCCAGCGCCTTGGCTATGTCCATCTGTCTGCGGAAATTTTCAAAATGCCACCGCGTCCAGTCGTTGTTGAGGGTGCATATCAGGTAGTTCTGGTTGACCATCAGGGGTTCGCTTCCCAACTCCTTGCGCACATCGTTTAGCATGCTCAGCTGCGCCGCTTCGAGCATCTTCAGCCTCATCTGCCGCATGCCGGGCTGGGCAGCCAGCATCTGCCAAGGCTCGTCGCGGGCCACGAAGAGCGCCAGCATCTCGTCCTTTTCCATCTCATCCGCGATTTCCGTCCCTCCGATGTGGAGGCCCAACCGCTCATCCAGTTCGAAGTCCACCCTCACCGTCATGCGTTCCCTCACGAGCAGCTTGTAGCGTCCGGGCATCCAGATGCTGTGGCAGTCCATCTCATAGTTCAGTGTGCTGCCGTTGCGGCTTACGTTGCAGTCCTTCCTGCTGGAACACATCGGATAGTAGTCCTCTGCGTAGATATCGCAGCTGAAGCGGTCGGAAAGTGGCCTCGGGTCGTCTTTCACCATGAGGCTCACCGTGGCCTTCCCGTCGGTAAAGCCGAACCAGGCATCCTCGCCAAACAGGCTGAGCGAGAGGTCGAAAGGCGCGATGCGCTCCCCTTCTTGTCTGTCTGCCATCATGGCCATAGCCCTCGATGGCAGGCCGGGGTCTGATTCCTCATCGTCAGTGTCTTCATCATCGGTATCGTCCGTGTCTTCATAGTCGTCGCCATCCTGTGCCGGTTCGGCGGGAGTAGCCTCAGAGTCCTCAATCTCCTGGTCGAGAAACTCCTTGAGCATCTTTTCAAATTCTTCCTCTAACTGTGAGTCGTAGTCAGTCTCAAGCAAATTCTTATTCTCCATATAAAAAAAGGTTTGGGTTTCCCACATAGTAATGATTCCGTTAAGTATGCCCTTAGAAGTAAGGGCGCAAGAGTGTTTTGGGCAAGACCCTTGCCGGGGTCCAGGCCCAGTGAGTTTCATAGAAACTTCCGTGGAGTCTCTATCACAAGTCGCAGTTGTAGCAATAAGTCAAGGATCACCCAACAAGGCACAGTTGTCCCGCCCTTCGCATGTCAGCACACGGTAGCCATAGCCTGAGGGCTATATCTCCAGTGGCGTCATCCGACGGCTCATCTTGCTGTTGTTGGCTTTTCTTTTCAATTGCATTAAACTTTGTTTTGTGATAGTTTTTTAGAATTCGGCTGCAAAGATAAGCAAAATTCCCTAATCCTGCCAAACAATTCCCCAACTATTTTCACTCGCAGCCCCGATTTTAACATTTCACATTTAAATTTGGTTTTTTGCCCGACTTTT
>Ga0326512_10003261_pt1 | contig 11943 bp, 13 predicted proteins | sample 1_2617_0518_D_FD_203652 | JGI IMG/M metagenome (GOLD analysis project Ga0326512, IMG submission 203652) | Bovine rumen microbial communities from UC Davis, California, United States - 1_2617_0518 | ecosystem: Host-associated > Mammals > Digestive system > Stomach > Rumen | place: USA... | reverse complement strand
CACAACCGTAAAGGTCATTGTTGCTGTCTATGTACCAGGTTGTGTATGTTGAACATCTAACTTTTTTCATATTCGAATCTTCCATAAACTATATCACCATACATACCATTTGCGTCTTTTATACTAGCATATACGACACAATAATTAGTGGTGTATGTACGACCATCACGAAACTGTGTTTGATCAAAGGCAGTCTCCGGCCAGAATCTATATGTATGCAGTACTGTAACATTAATAGTCTGTCCATAATTAGAATCAGATACATTGTTCGGTGTTGATACATCGATACTTCCCGTTCTGTTCCGGTTTATTCCGTTATGAACATAGATGTTATTAGTTACGTATCCATATTCAATAGTGCAGTTGTCATGATCAGCATCGCCATACTCTATATCGAAGGATACTGCCTCATCGTTATGTTTGTCTGGTAAATTTTTCAATCTTATAACTGGCGCTCTATTGCGCAATGCTCTACTTTCGGCAGCTCTATAACTACCAACCTTAAGTCCACCTAAAGTATAATTGTAATCACCACTCAGAATAACAGAACCTTTATTGCCTGAAAATAATGGAACATACCAATGATTACCGTTTTTCTGTATGTGCAAACTAGGTGTTGTTATCCTAGATGTTAATGTTAATAAAGAATTACTTCCGTATTTAAAAGTTGCCATCAATCACCTCCTAATTCCTAATCTACTGTTATTGTGTAACCATTTATAGTAATATTTGTAAATGAAGGTGTACTTGAAACACTAAATGTTGTACCACTTAAGGATAAGTTAGATCCAGCACTATAAGTTGTATTAGTATTAGGGTTATTAACCCATTTAGCGGTTCCATCTGCTGACCAACCTAAAAATTGACCGCTAGAACCACCGCTAGGTATATGTTTATTACCTGAAGAAGTAGGATGTGAATAAATTGTATCTTGAGTAGTTAAAGTTTCTGTAGTATTATCACCCTTAGTATAAGTTATGGCGGTTCCACTTATAGATAATGATTTAATTGTATTTGCTAAAGTAGAATAATTCGAGAGACTTTGGTGTGTAGTTAAGAACCCACTATCATTAGAGAATTGTGACAATGCTGTTGGCCTACCAGATACATTAGTCCATGCAACTGAGCCAGCAGAACCACTAATGTTACCTGTTAAATACCCAACTACGTCTGCATTGATAGTAGATGGTAACTTTAAGGTAACATTACCTGAACCATTGACACTTACAGCACTGCCAGTATGACCTGCATTATGATCTTGTATACTAACATTCCGTGCTGTACCCCAATTAGCAGTGGTAATGTTACTTGAACCATCAAAATTAGTACCGTTAATAGAACGTGCTGTTTGTAATACAGTAGCGGTTGCAGCTTTGCCAGAACACGAAGTGGAAGAACCGCTAATGTTACCTGTTAAATACCCAACTACGTCTGCATTGATAGTAGATGGTAACTTTAAGGTAACATTACCTGAACCATTGACACTTACAGCACTGCCAGTATGACCTGCATTATGATCTTGTATACTGATGTTTCTAGCAGTACCCCAATTGGTAGTAGTGATATTACCTGATCCATCAAAATTGGTGCCGTTAATAGAACGTGCAGTTTGCAACTTAGTAGCGGTTGCAGCATTGCCCGTCATATCGCCACTAATTTTACCAATTATATCAGCTTTAATAGTAGATGGTAATTTCAAATCAATTCTATTTTTAGATAATTTAACTGCAACTCCGGCGTTAGAACTGTCAGCATCATTAATAACAATGTCAGGGCGATTCATCAAGTCATCAAAATCGCCAGTATGTCCAACACCAGATACATCAGAATCATAGATCTTTAAACTAAGTTCTTGTTCAACACTATCTAATCTATTACTTTGAGTATTATTAACATCGTCAATATCATTAACTCTATTTTCAAGAGCACTTACCTTGCTACTGATGTTATTTAACACACCAGTAACTTCTGTATCTGTTCCACCACCACTAATAACTAAGCCATCAATTCTATTTTCGAGCGCAGTTAACTCACTATTGATGTTATTTATTAAATTAAGAATTTCAGTTCTTAAATTTTTGATTTTGGTATCTGTTCCAGTACTACTAGTATTAATATTATTAACTCTATTTTCAAGAGCGGTTAATTCACTGTTGATGTTATTTATTGAATCATTGATTTCAGATCTTAAATTATCGAGGTCGGTAGATGCTTGAGTACCAACAGCTAAGTTATCAACATAGTTAGACAAATTAGTAACAAGTTGTCTAATATCAGCATGCGCTGTGTCTGATTCGTTATGAGCAATAACACCACCAGTTTCATATTGAGATTGCAATTCATCAGTACGATGGATTAATGTTCTGATCAACTGCATTAAAGTGTTGTGATCTTCTAATTCTTGATATCCTAATTGAACTGTAGATTCATCTGACATGTTAAAATCCTCCACACTAAATAAGTTAAACACATTCTATTTCATGCACCTGAAAAATAAACAGAGTGTAATGAATGGACAACACTACACCCTATTTATTTTGGTTCGCTGTTGTGAGAGATTTTATTGTGTTGATCAACTAAGTACTTTACAATGCTATTGATAAAATCACCGCTTAGTAAATGTTTACAGTGGTAGATTCTATCAACAAAGTTCTTGTCAGGATTGATCACTTCATTATCCAATACTTTTTCTAAATATTTTTTAGTTTCAGTAACTTTAGTATCATAAACAACAAAGGTATGAACATCATCACAAAATACTACTGAAAAAGTATTGTTCTTAGGAATCGTTAAGAATTTTTTCATAGTATTTGATTGTCTCCTTTAAACCACTTTCGAGATCAATCGTTGGTTCCCAATTCAATTTATCTTTAGCTAGATCTATTCTAGGTAAACGATCTTTAGGATCATCTTTATCAGGAGCAGTATGAATGATCTCACTCTTAGAGTTGGTTAGATCTTTGATCAATTCAGCTAACTTATTAATAGTTATAAATGTTCTATTATTACCTATATTAATAGGTCCTTTTTCATCTGATTTCATTAATTTAATTAAAGCCGATACTGTATCATCTATGTAACAGAAACATCTATGTTGATCACCAGTACCATGTACTTTAATAGGTTTATCTAGTAATGCACTTATGATGAATTCAGAAACTACTCTACTATCATTACTATTCATTCCTGGGCCATAAGTATTAAAAATTCTAGCTATAGAATAATTAATATTACTATTGACCATAATAGCTTCGCCAACTCGTTTACCCTCATCATAACAAGCACGTTCACCTATAGGATTAACATTGCCCCAATAAACTTCAGATTGAGGTATTATTTCAGGATCACCATATACGTCTGATGAAGAAGTAAATAACATTTTAGCATTACTACGTCTACATGATTCAATAACATTAAACATACCAATCGTACAAGTTTTAAGTACTTCATATGAGTGTTGTCTGTAATGAACAGGCGATGCAGGACATGCTAAATGGTAACACCTATTGAACTTGAAATTAACTATCTGATCGCATATGTCTAATGGAATAAATGTAAACATATGTCTAGGAGATAAATTTTGAAGTTCTTTAATAGTACGATTAGATGAAGTTGATAAATTATCAACACATATGACATCATCATTTTTGATAATTTCTTTAATCAGGTGATGACCAATGAAACCTGCACCACCTGTTACTAATGTTGTCATACTCTTTTCTCCTGTAACGAAGTATCATCAGTTATTTGTGTGTTATTCATTTTCATATCGTAAACCATTTTAAACTGCATACGTGAAATATTAACATGGAATTTAGTTTCCATTTGGTTAACTTTATCCATTACCGTAGTTAATTCCTGAATAAATTCCGGATGACAATTGTATTTCTTAGCTAGTTCTAAGTAATATGGATATGCATCTCTAAATACATGATCTGCCGTATCTTCAGTTCCTGCATTGAAAGGTTTAGCTACTGAAGCAAAATGAACAAATATCATTCGGTTAGTTCTTCTAGCATAGTTAAGCATAGGTATCCACCAACCATCTGGAGTAGCATCATACTTAGTATTATCAGGATATATTAAGTTTAATGCATCTTGATCTGGATATGGACAAGTACTTAATCCAACTGCTTCAATAATATCTATACTCTGTTTAAGATGATCTGAAATAGTTTTATCATCTAATCTAAACATCATACTACCAGCATTAATATAATTATCAACAGTAATATTAGTAAAATCAATACTAGGTTTGTAGTATCTATGTCTATCTTCAAATATTCCACCAACTCTACAATTAGAAGCAATGAAATTATTGATAGATGGTGATATGCTATCTAAGAAAAATACATCCATATCTAAACGTAACAATACATCATACTGATTACGATATTCTTTAACCATGATGTCTAATGCTTCATTAGCTATAAAAAGATCAGCCATCTTGTCAATAGCAAAACAATAAGAAGTAGTATTAAAATGATTCTTATGTTTCTTACAGAAATCAACTACTTCTTGACTGTATATATCTCTAAATATAACATTTTCAAAACCTATTTTCTTTCTGAAAACTGTTGAAGTTCCATCTGTTAAAAATACTACTAATTTGATATCTTTGTTATATTCAACAAAAGAATTAATAGCAATAGTGATAGGATCAAGATAATCTATGTTTCCTACAGCAAAACAAATAACTGATTCTTTCATATACAAATCCATTTTAATTTATTTGATATTATACATTCTTTTACCATAATGGTGCTAGTTTTTCGATAGTACTTCTATTCTTTTCAACTATAGTTGAATAGTTGGGAATAGAGATTTATCAGATATACAATCCTCTGTTTAATATATGAAGAATGTAAATATTCATTTAAATCGACGGTAATTCTCTATCTGGAACATGTACTATCATAACATCAGTATTGATACTTTAGAATATTTAGTTGCCTTAAAATACGGATAAAGCATCTACGTGTATACGTAGATGCTCTTATTTAAATTAAAATTACTTAGCAAAATTTAACATCTCAAATTTTATCTCATAATTCTTTATATCTTCAATGGTTTCCAACGAATTTATTTCTGATTCCATTGCCCATTTTTGATTATAGAGATTTACAGCATTTAAAGATATTTCTCTCTTGATCGTTTCAAGGTCTTGAACTGTAATATTAGTATGAATTACATTATCATAATCTCTAAATGTTTGTACTTGCAATTCAATCAATGTATCTATGTTTCTCTTTGCCTTAGGGTCTGCATTAACTCTAAATCCCAAAGAACTTGTTAAGAACATATCTTTATTTTCTGTTTGTTCAAAACGAGATGCTTCAGAACTTAATTCGTTGAGTTTATGTTCTCTTAATTCTTCTAAAGTTGGTTCTTTAGGTTTCTTGATTTGAAATTGTCTAGTACCATCTTCTCGTGGTTCAATTTCCTCGATATAGCAACCGTTTTCATTACACCAATTAGCTTTATTAGTGTAATCACTGTCGTCGGTGAAGATTTGATTTATTTCATAGCTCATTTATTTTTCCTTTATTTCCACGTACCTATAGCAATATAGCGGATATTCCACTGCTCCGAATTGCTATACCCACCGGTATTATATATAGTTACTCTACATCCTGTGTTACTAGGATCGCCTGACGTAAACCACGGACCCATACCTGGTGTAAGGGATAAACCCAAAACCGAACGAAAAGCTTTTGGAAACGAATACAATCCATCACCAGAACCGTAATAGTTATTATTTTGTACCCATCCGTAGCAAATTTGAACACCGCTTTTAAAACGCACCCAACCATAACCGCTTGAATCGATTTCTTTTGTGATAAATCCACTATCATTAGAGAATTGTGACAATGCTGTTGGCCTACCAGATACATTAGTCCATGCAACTGAGCCAGCAGAACCACTAATGTTACCAGTTAAATATCCAACTATATTCGCATTAATAGTAGATGGTAACTTTAAGGTAACATTACCTGAACCATTGACACTTACAGCACTGCCAGTGTGACCTGCATTGTGATCTTGTATACTGATGTTTCTGGCAGTACCCCAATTAGCAGTGGTAATGTTACCACTACCGTCAAAGTTAGTACCATTAATGGTACGAGCAGTTTGCAACTTAGTAGCGGTGGAGGCATTGCCTGTGCATGATCCAGATGAGCCGCTAATGTTACCTGTTAAATACCCAACTACGTCTGCATTGATAGTAGATGGTAACTTTAAGGTAACATTACCTGAACCATTGACACTTACAGCACTGCCAGTGTGACCTGCATTGTGATCTTGTATACTGATGTTTCTGGCAGTACCCCAATTAGCAGTGGTAATGTTACCACTACCGTCAAAGTTAGTACCATTAATGGTACGAGCAGTTTTTAATTTGGTAGCTGTAGCTGCATTACCTGTCATATCACCACTAACATTTCCAACTATATTAGCTTTAATAGTAGATGGCAATTTCAAATCAGTTCTATTTTTAGATAGTCTAACTGCAGCACCTGAGTTAGAACCGTCAGCATCCTTAATAACAATATTAGGACGATACAATAAATCATCAAAATCACCGGTGTGACCAACACCCGATACAGCAGAATCATAGATCTTTAAACTAAGATCATATTCAGCACTATCTAATCTATCGTTCTGAACATTATTAACTCCCTCAATATCAGTAGCTCTATTTTCAAGAGCATCTATCTCGCTGTTGATGACATTTATCAAATTGTTAATTTCAGTTCTTAAATTATCAAGTTTAGTATCTGCTTCATTAGCATTATCTAAAAGCATAGCTCTAATATCAGCATGAGCATTAGCTGCTTCATTGTGATCATTTAGTAAAGTTAGATTATCGTTATATAACGCAGTGAGTAATCTAATCTTTTCTAACAATATTCGTATATATTCCATTAACTCATTGTGGTCTTGTATTTCTACATGACTGAGGTCAATTTCATCAGACATAATTCTCACTCCATTTTAATTTTAAACCGGTTTAAATTAGAGTCACAACATGCTCACAAACAAGTGCTTTTCATTAATTACGTTACATTAAAAATAAAGATCAAATATAATTTGATATCTTTAAAATAGTTGTAATAAATGATGAGGTTTTATTAGAATGATTTTCGAAAAATACAAAACCAATAATAACTTTTTTCCATATGCTAATACTGGGACGTTATTTGATTTAGCTACAGGTAAATTTAGAGTTGGTACTAAGAACAATTGGGTTCTAGATGGTGGTCTATCTCAATGTTCAGGAATAAGTGGTAGAGGTCAAACTTACAAATCAGGATTAGCAGGTAGTTTATTAGCTAGAGCACTTAACATATATAAAGAGTCATATGGAATAGTTTATGAAACTGAAAACACTATTCCTGATGGTACTAGATATGATGATTTTGTACCTGAAGATCAACCTGTTAGTGATAGAATAATTTTCAAGAATACTACTGATTATAGTTTAACAGGTTTTTATGATGAATTAATTGAAATTATTGATGAGAAGATTAAACACAAAAGTGATTTTTATGTAGAATCACCGTTCTTAGATTTATCTACTAATAAACCAATGAAATGTTGGATACCAACTTTTATTTTAGTCGATAGTTTTAGTAGAGCTAAATCTAGTAAAAGTGATAATCAGATTTCTAATAATTCTATTGATGATGGAAGTGTTAATAGTTATTATTTGTATGATGGTAATATCAAATCAAGAATAATGAATGACTTACCGGCTAGAGCAAGTAAAGCTGGTGTGTATGTAATCATGACTGCTCATGTTGGTGACAAAATGGATTTAGATCCATATGCTCCAGCACCTAAGCAATTACAGTACATGAAGAATAATGATAGAATGAAAAATGTTGGTAGTAATTTTGAATTCTTAACAACATCGTTAGTTCAAACATTAAAAGCTACGGTAATGCAGACTAATGATAAAAAATGTTTATATCCTGATGGTGATAGATCTACTAATGTTGAAGTAAACTGTGTTGACACTATGTTAGTAAGATGCAAGAACAATGCTAGTGGGATTCAAGTACCATATGTACTAAGTCAGTATCAAGGTATATTAGATGCAGTTACTAATTTCAATTTCTTAAGAAATAATGGTAACTACGGTATGAATGTACAAGGTAATAATCAAAGATTTAATCCAATATTACTTCCTGAAACTACTTTAACCAGAACTAATATTAGACAAACTACTAAAGACTATAGAACTAATAGAGCATTAGAAGTAATAGCTCAACTATGCTTTATTCAGAATCTATGGTCGATATGGAAATTACCTGAAACTATTTCAACACCTATTGAAAAAGTAGCAGAAGCATTGTCTCATAGTGAGAAGATGAGTGTTGATAGAGTTCTTGAAAGTACAGGAACATGGACAGTTGGCTGTAAACAAGAAAGGGAGAGATTAACTATATTAGATATATTAGAATCATTGAAGAAAGATAAATTGATTTAAACATATTTAAACAATTATCACCTATTATGTAATGAAACGATTATACAAGCAACAACTTTAGCTGGGTTGATGAATTTCATTGAAATTCACTTGTGTAAGAATTTCTTAGGCTGACGCATTTTAATCCTTTTTAAGCTGACAAAAAAGTATCACTCCCCAATTGGGGAGTGATACTGACCTTTGTTAGTTATTTTTTAAGAGCTAAAGCTTTAACAAGGTATTCTGCAAGAGTATATCTAATTTCGTGGCATTGATATACTTTTCTATATCCAGGATTAGATGTATCATCAGTAGGATTATTCACTTCAACAAAATCACTACGTTCAAATACACCATCGTCACATACTACTAATGTATCAGTACAAGTAGTTTGAACTATACCATTATCTACCATTTCAATCCCCTTATCTAGCTAAGTATACTAAACGTGAACCATATTGAGCACCAGTACCATTAATAGCTATCTGGAAATTACGATAGAATATACCTGAGTATAGTGCACTCATATATCCACCACCAAATACACTAATAGCTTCACCTGCTCTAATACTACCATAGTCGCAGAAATAAGAAGCAGATGATCCATCTAAATCTTTAGGTAAGAAGATATCACCATTCTCACACATCATCTTCTTAACGAATCCATTACCTTCCATAGTGTATGAAGAATCAATAATATCGTATTTGCTTACATCAGCACAATCAGCAAGAGTTCTTGCAACTTTAACTACATTAGAACTATCTTTAATCAAACCATCTTCAAATGTAAATACATTACCCCAAAGAGATTCAATACCACAGAATTTAACATGATGATTACTATCAGTCTGTTCTGTACCTGTACAAAGTTCAGAATTCATTCCATATGCATTAGAAGCACCTGTTACAATAGGTGCAGTATGTGAAACTGCTGTATAACCAGTACCAACCATAGACTGTGAGTTAGTATGTCTATACATTAAGCAGTAGATACATTGTAACAAGGTTATGATAGAATAAGTAATAGCACCATAACCATTACCACGAGCAGTAGCACCCGAACGGAAGTTAGCAAGAGTACCATTCACGGACGGAATTTTACCTGAAGAGCTATACAATTTACCATCAGATAAAAATCCAGCATATGCACCAACATACAGCTTAGAAGAATCATTATAATCATTATAAGAAAATGCTCTATAATCAAAACCAGTTGCATTAGGTTTCTTAGTAATAGTTACACAAGCTTTGGTATCTGAAATCTTAACACAACGAACACCTAATCTAGGAATTTCGATCATGACATCATTGCCTAACGTGGCAATGTCGGAATTAGCACCTGAAGCTGTATAATTAAAGTTATTAGGATTAAGATAGTATAAAACTGTGCCATCACGAACAACACAAGGTTTGATACCTAACTCTGCTAACCATTCAGCAGGAGTAGTTGAGTTGAAAATTTCAGCCCAAGTAATAACTTTAGCAGGATCTGAAACTGTACTACTGTCTATATAGAAGTTGTATTCTTGTCCAACTTTTTCATTTATGCGTTTATTGATTTCAGCCAATAACGTAGGAATATTTTCTTCATAAAGAACTGGCATTTGAATTTCTCTCTTTGGAAGTGTTACAAATTAATATCATTTAATTACTGCGAATCTCGTTTTGATTGCAACTCATCAATTGAATTCTCGTAGTAAGTAATAGTTGTTTTCATAGCTTCTATGTAATTCTTCAATAATGAAAAATTAACTTGCAATGCTTTAAAATTAGTAGGATGTTCTAATGATTTAGTTGCATCTAATTTTGATAGTTTAGGAGCTACTGGTGCTGGGATTTTTTCAGGATAGGTATAAATATATTTGGTTTCAGGAACTACTTCTATAGAAGTACAACTACTTAATACCATCGAAAGTGCGATTGATGAAATCAATACCTTTAGTGTATGTGGCTTTAGATACATTTTCTTTACCTCCCTCAGGTTTAACAGCTTCAGGTTTAGTTCCAGATACAGTATATGATTCAATTACAGGATCAGTAAGATCCATGATAGCATCTATTTCAGTAAAATCATTAATTTGTTTTTGTTGCTGTTCATAGCAAGTTACTAATACTTTATTGATATTTGCGATAGAATCATCTCGATCATCAATTTGTTGTTCTAATGCTTTAATAGTTCCTTCTAAATTAGAATTATTTACTTGTAATTGAGTGATAGTAAAATCTCTTTCTTCTATAGTACATTTTAACAAATGAATTCTAAGACCTAAATATCCTAAGAAAATGATACCTAGACCTATGTAGAAATATTTACTACGAACAACAGTTTTTAATACTGATAAAATCATACTTATACTCACTTCAGAACTCCTCTGCAATTATTCAAGTACGTCATTTCATGAAACAACATCTGTCTCCTTAGGGAGACAGATGCGTTTTAATTATTTAACATGATTTGGCGTTATCGGGGCTTATAGCGTGACAATATCCATGATCATCGGTATAGAATTCAGCTTCTATATATTCTTTTAATAGTGAAGAAGCAAAATCATCATCATAGTCTCCTTTCCAAACAATGTGCTTAACTCCACAACCTATGAGAAGTTTAGTACATGTAGTACAAGGTTTGGTTGTGCAATAAACTGTACATCCTCTTAATTTCTCTCCTAAAAGAACAACTAGATTCTGTTCAGCATGTATAGCTCTACAAATATCAGTCATCTGACCTGATGGAATCTTCTTGATCATTCTAATACAGGTTTCTGGTGTACAATGTTTAAAACCAGATGGTGAACCATTATAACCAGTACCGATTATCTTATTTTTGTCATCCACAGCAACAGCACCAACTTTACGTCTAAGACAAGTTGATCTGGTAGCTACCGTTTCAGCTATTTCCATAAAGTACTGATGCCAAGGCTTTCTCTCTTCCATATATTTTAATCCTTTGAGGTATATTTAACAATGAGTGAACAAATACTTAATGATACTATCAGTGGATTTTCGGATATTAGCACTTGTAGATTTGAAGGATTCACTACTAGAAACCTATCAGACTTCGAAGTTATTTTATCCACTATAGAAAACAGTGATAAGTATCAGAAGATGATTGGGTTATTTGAAAAAATACGAAAACACATGTTAGCAACCAATGATGCTCATATTTTCACCTTAGAGGGAATGGAGAGCGAAGTAATTGCTTGCTTATATAAACAGTATAGAAAATTGGGATATAAAGGTACTGCGTCTGATATGTTGAAAGCAGTTATCAAAACTATTAAAGTTGCTGATGCTACTACAGTTAGTGCTGGTATTAGTGATACTGAAGCTGAAGAAGTTATCAGTGTTAGTAGAATGATGAAAGAACATTATACTAAACCATATGCACATAGAGAGATAAACGAGATATTTGCACCACCAGCTTGTCTTAATGTTTATCCATATGTAACTATTGATAGTTTGTCTGATAG
>Ga0326512_10003259_pt1 | contig 11945 bp, 9 predicted proteins | sample 1_2617_0518_D_FD_203652 | JGI IMG/M metagenome (GOLD analysis project Ga0326512, IMG submission 203652) | Bovine rumen microbial communities from UC Davis, California, United States - 1_2617_0518 | ecosystem: Host-associated > Mammals > Digestive system > Stomach > Rumen | place: USA: California... | reverse complement strand
TTTTTCGGCCGGGGAGAATCTTTATAGATTCCTGAAGACTCCCCACAACAGCAGGATACCTGTTGCCGTGAGCAGCACTTTGTCCTGCGAACACCATCGGACGGGTAGCCACGCTGCGGCCCTGCCAGAGATGCCGCCGGCCATCCACAGCAGCCAGTAAGGCGACATGAGCCACAATCCGGGATTATAATGCCAGGCTTCGGCAAACCGGCCGTTCAGGGCAGCATGAAGTCCGCGCTGAATACCACAGAGCGGACATTGCCACCCCGTGAGATGGTAGAGCGGACATTGGAGAACCCAGTGCTCCGACATCACATCGCCTAAAGCATAGACTGCCACAAAGGCGATGACCGCCAGGAGAATGAAATAACGTTTCAAAGAGAACCTTTTGCAATTTTCAGTTTGCGCAGGAATTCCTCAGCCTTCTGTAAGTCCTCGGGCGTATCAATTCCAACGGTCTCGATATCCACCACGCGGACCGAAATATGCACTCCGTTCTCGAGCCAGCGCAGCTGTTCCAGGCTTTCTGCCTTTTCGAGCGGGGTCTGCGGCATGGCCGTGATGCGGGACAGGACATCGGGGCGGTAGGCATAGATACCGATATGCTTGTAGAACGTCTGCCGGTCAAGCCATTCCTCCCCGGGAATGCCGCGAAGGAAAGGAATCACAGAGCGCGAAAAATAAAGAGCCTGCGAATGGGCGCCCAGAACCACCTTGGGGGAATTGGGATTCTGCAATCCTTCCAGCCCGTCCTCCTTGTGGAAGGGTCGCACCAGCGTGGCTATTTCTGTACGCACGTCCAGGAAACAGTCCTGGATGGCCTGTATCTGCCGGGCGGCTATGAAAGGTTCATCGCCCTGCACATTGATAATCACATCGTAGGTCCGGCCTGTGGCCTCGACTATCTTCCGGTAGGCTTCCTGTATGCGGTCTGTTCCGCTTTTGTGGTCCGGGGATGTCATCACAACCTTTCCGCCAAAAGCAACAACGGTATCATAGATGCGGTCGTCGTCGGTGGCCACTACAGCCATCGACACCAGAGGCGAAACCTTCTCATAGACACGCTGAATGACGGGTTTTCCACCCAACTGAGCGAGGGGTTTTCCGGGGAAACGGGTGCTCGCATAACGAGCGGGAATAATAGCAATGGTTTTCATATAGGATGTTTAATTTGTTCTGACTTCTTCGACTCCCTTGATCTGCTCGATTGTACGGCAGGCGGCATCGAGTTCAAAAGCTGAGGTCACCAGCAGGGTCACATGCGTACTCACAATGTAGTCCTGGGTGAAGGTCTCGAGCGAATTGATATAGAGGCCCAGTCGCGTGGTAATCACGTCCACCACATCGCGAAGGAGTCCGGCACGGTCCACAGCATCGATAGAGATGCGTGTCTCGTAGGTCCAGTAGGGTCGCACGGGCAGTGAAACGTCCACGATGTTGTCCCCCTCGCCGGCCGAGAGTTCGATGGCCAGCGGACAGTTGCGTTTATGCACCTCGATGAGCCCCTTCCCGTCCAACGGACGGAATCCCATCACTTCGTCGCCTGGCAGCGGATGACACTGCGGACAGACCTTGTAGGGGAAGACTTCCTTGGCATTGGTATCCTTCTCGAGGGCCAGTTTGACTGAACGGCGTGCTTTATAACTGTGTACATGATTGATCCAGTCGGGCAGGGGCGTCATTTCGTCGCTGGTACCCACCTCGACCCGGTCGCCGCGTTTCAGGGTTGTGAAGATGCTGGACAGTTTGCCGTTGATGCGGGCAAACTTGGCCTTGTTGCCCAGATTGGTATGAATCTCGTAGGCCAGATCGAGCACCGAGCTGCCCTTGGGCAACACCACCGGAGCGCCCTTGGGGGTGAATACGATGATATCGTCGTTGTAGAACGAGGAGACTACGGACTTCATAAAATCCGAGTCGGCCGAACTGCGGGCAATGTCCTTGAGGATGCCCTTGAACTTCTCCACCCACTGTTCGATGCTTTCCGAAGAATGCATCACGCAGCCCTGCTGCGAATTCTTGTGCATCTCCTCCGTGGTGATATGCACTTCGCTCCAGCCGCCGCGTTTGGTCATCAGCTGTACATGCAGGGCCTGATAACCGTTCTCCTTGGGCTGGTCCACATAATTGATCATCGAATAGGGACGTTCCTTATAGAGGTCCGTGATGATGGAATAGATCTTGAGACACTGGTCCTTGTCCGAGCCTTTGCTTTTATCGCTGTCAAAAACAATCTGGACCAGGTGCACATGTTCGAGTTCCTTGAAACTGAGCTTCTTGGACTGCATCTGGCGCCATAGTGCATAGACCGAACGCGGACGGGCATAAACCGACGCATGGAAACCCTCCTTGGCCAAAGCCACCCGGATGGGTTTCAGAAAGTCTTCAATATCCTTCCGGTAGAGATTCATGTAGCTCTGAATCTTCTTGTCGATGCGGGCATATTCCTGGGGTGAACGGAATTTCATCGAGAGGTTCTCGAGTTCCGATTTGATTTCATACAGGCCCAGTCGGTTGGCCAGCGGCGCATAGAAATAGTCGGTCTCTGATGCAATCTTCATCTGTTTGTCCGTACGCATGGAACCCAGCGTACGCATGTTGTTCAGACGGTCGGCCAGTTTTATGAGAAGTGCGCGGATATCGTAGTTGATTGAGTTGAGCATCAGGCGGAAGTTATCCACCTGCTTCGACACTTTGTAATTCTCGGAAATTTTCTTGGTCAGTACGCCCACAAGCGTAGCAACATCTTCACCGTAACGCTCACGGATTTCGTCCAGAGTATGCTCGGTGTCCTCCACAACGTCGTGGAGCAATGCAGCCTGTACAGAATGGGTTTTCAGGCCCAGTTCCTCCAGAGCGATGGTAGCCACGTCGATGGGGTGCACAATGTAGGGCAAGCCGCTCTTGCGCTCCTGGTTCTTATGGGCATCGGCGGCAAACAGATACGTATCGTGGATGATGTCCCAGTCTTTCTGGGGCAACAGTTCTCTCACTTTTTGTCTGAAGTGATCCAGTTTCTCATCCAGCACTCGCTGGGCTTCGGCGTTGGAATACTTTTCCATTTCAGTCCTCCTTCCTTTTTTATGTTATTACTCAATTAGCATCATTTCAGATTGTCAAGCTCCTGTACAATGTTCAGCAGCCTCGTTTTGACGCTCAGCAGTTTTTGGATTACCTCCTGACGCGTTTCCTCCTCATTCCCGCGGTTCGAGAGCACGCGCTTGGCGCCCTGTATCGTCATGCCATGCGTATGCAGAAGCCGGTGCACCATTGCTACCTTTTCCTGCTGTTTGGCATCGTAGAGTCTGTTTCCGCCGCTGGTCCTGAGCGGGTGTATCACCCTCGGAAAGTCTCGTTCCCATTTGCGCAGCACCTCGACGGAAACGCCGAGTTCTTTGGCCATCTCACTGATCGACAGGTACTTCTTGGCGGTAATCTGCTCTTCGTTGATTATCTGTTCGTCCATACCCTATCAGTCCATAACCTGTCCCACGTTCTCCGATTTTTCAATCATCTCGGCATACTGTTCGGGCGTAAGGTCGTAATAATAATACCTGGCGGGATTCTGCGGAACATCGTTCAGGCGTACCTCATAGTGACAGTGCGGACCGGTCGATTTGCCGGTAGAACCCACCTCGCCGATTTTGTCGCCGCGATGCACCTTCTGGCCCCTTCGCACACTGATTTTGCTCATATGGGCATAAACGGTCGTGTAGCCGTAGCCGTGATTGACTACCACCTTCTGTCCATAACCGGTGTTCCAGCCCGCCTCTGTCACCGTACCGTCGCCGGTGGCAAAGATGTCCGTACCTTTCGGGGCCGAGAAGTCCATACCCTGGTGGAAACGCATCACGTTGTAAACCGGATCCAGACGCCAGCCGTAACCGGAAGCCATGTACTTGAGGTCTTTGTCTGACACAGGCTGAATGGCGGGAATATGCTTCAGCCGGTCCTCCTGATTACGTGCCAGCGACACCAGTTCGTCAAACGATTTGGACTGGACATACATCTCCTTCTCGATAAGGTCCATCTTCAGGCTCACGGCTACTGCCAGATTGGCATCCGAAAGATCCATGAGCGAGTCGTAGCGGTGGGACGAAGCTTCGATACGGCTGCGGATGCTCTGTCCGATGGGTTCACCCTGAAGGATCACCCGGTACATATTGTCGTCGCGTTCGCCGATGTCCTCCAGAATCCCCAGCGCTTCGTCCAGGCGTTCGTCCAGCAGTTTGTATTGCTGCTGCAGACGTTTGTGGTCGCGTTGCAGTTTCCATTCGCCCGGCGAACCGATGAAGAAGACGAAGGCATAGAGCAGCAAGGCGCCGATGATGGTGCCCGACAACAGGTGTTGGGCGGCGGTCACCAGGTGCCTCCAGCGCGAGGGTTGTTTGCGTTCGTAACGTCCCTTGTTCTTATTATATTTATAATGTATCCAGTGGGCCATCTTTCGACTTGCAACTTTCTACTTTATATACAAATTTATCAATTGGATTTTGCAAATGTAATGAATAGAGTTAAGTTTTCAAAATATTTTCTCTAAAATTTTCATAATTCACCATTTTTTTTGTATCTTTGCCGCCAAAAAGCACCCTCGCGGTGACAATTTCGAACGAAAAATTTTAAATAACGATACAGATACAAATGATGACTGCAAAAGAAATTCGCGAATCATTCAAGCAGTTTATGGCATCCAAGGGTCACACCATCGTGCCGTCTGCTCCTATGGTCATTAAAGATGACCCGACGCTTATGTTTACCAACGCCGGCATGAATCAGTTCAAAGACATTATTCTCGGCAACGTTGAGCGCAAGTGGAAGCGTGCGGCGGATTCCCAGAAATGTCTCCGTGTGTCAGGCAAGCACAACGACCTGGAAGAGGTGGGTATGGATACCTACCACCACACCATGTTTGAAATGTTGGGCAACTGGTCCTTCGGTGACTACTTCAAGGAGGGCGCCATCGACTTTGCCTGGGAATATCTGGTCGATGTGCTCCACCTCGACCCCAGCAATCTCTATGCCACCGTGTTCGAGGGTTCCAAAGAGGAAGGGCTGGAACGTGACGAGGAAGCTTATCAGATCTGGCTGAAACACCTGCCCGCCGATCATATCCTCAACGGCAATAAGCACGACAATTTCTGGGAGATGGGCGAAACCGGTCCGTGCGGTCCATGCTCCGAGATTCATTTCGACTCGCGTTCTGAAGACGAGAAAGCCCGGAAGGGCGGTGCCGAACTGGTCAACAAGGACCATCCTCAGGTGATTGAAATCTGGAACCTCGTCTTCATGCAGTACAACCGCAAGGCCGACGGCTCGCTCGAAGGACTTCCCTTCAATGTCATCGACACCGGAATGGGATTCGAACGTCTGGTACGTACCCTCCAGGGAAAGACGTCCAACTACGACACGGATGTCTTCCAGCCCATCATCAAGACCATCGGTGCACTTTCCGGCCACACCTACGGCCAGAACGAAAAGACCGATGTGGCCATGCGCGTTATCGCCGACCACGTACGAACCATCGCATTCTCCATCACCGACGGACAGCTTCCCTCCAATGCCAAGGCCGGATATGTGATTCGCCGCATTTTGCGTCGTGCCGTACGCTATGCCTACACCTATCTCGGCCAAAAGGAGGCTTTCCTCTATAAACTGCTGCCCATTCTGATCGAAACGATGGGTGATGCCTATCCCGAACTCAAGGCGCAGCAGGAACTCATCCTCCGCGTCATGAAGGAAGAGGAGGACGCTTTCCTCCGCACCCTCGAAACAGGCATGAAACGTATCTCCGACGTGATGGAACAGACCCGCAAGGCCGGCAAGACCGTTGTCAACGGCGTCGAGGCCTTCACTCTCTACGACACCTACGGATTCCCCCTGGACCTCACCGAACTCATCTGCCGCGAAAACGGTCTCTCGGTCGATGAGGAGGAATTCAATGTCAATATGCAGGCCCAGAAACAGCGTGCCCGCAATGCCGCTGCCGTCGAAAACGGCGACTGGGTAACCCTTAAGGATGGTAACGTCGACTTCGTGGGATATGATCTCACGGAGTGCGAGACCGGAGTGCTCCGCTACCGTTCCATCCGTCAGAAGAACAAAACATTCTACCAGATTGTGCTCGAACGCACTCCCTTCTATGCAGAAATGGGCGGTCAGGTAGGCGACAAGGGATGGCTCGTCTGCGGCGATGAGAAAACGCCCGTCATCGACACCAAACGCGAAAACAATCTCGCCGTGCATATCGTCGAGAAACTGCCGGCCGACATGTCTGCCACATTCACGGCTAAGATCGACACTGAAGCCCGCCTCGCAACTGCCGGCAACCACACCGCCACCCACATCCTCGACTACTGCCTGCGACAGGTCCTCGGCACCCACGTCGAACAGAAAGGTTCCTATGTGTCGCCCGAGAGCCTCCGTTTCGACTTCTCCCACTTCCAGAAAGTAACCGACCAGCAGCTGCGTCAGGTACAGACAATGGCCAACCGCATGGTGCGCATGAATATTCCGCTCGAGGAATACCGCGACATGCCCATCGATGAGGCCAAGGCTCTCGGTGCCATCGCACTCTTCGGCGAGAAATACAGCGACCGCGTACGCGTTGTCAAGTACGGTCCGTCCATAGAGCTTTGCGGCGGCACGCATGTGGCTGCAACCGGCCAGATCGGTATGATACGCATCCTCTCCGAGTCTTCGGTGGCTGCAGGTGTTCGCCGCATCGAGGCCGTCACCGGTGCACGTCTCGAGGACATGCTCAATGCCCAGGAGGACATGCTTGTCTCTCTCCGACAGCTCTTCAACAACACGCCCAACCTCAAGTCGGCCGTCGAGACCCTCATCCGCGAGGATGCTTCCCTCAAGAAGGAGGTCGCCGACTACCACCGTCAGCAGACCGCCATCCTCAAGGAACAGCTCACCAAGTCGGCCCAGTCAGTCAACGGTCATGAGGTGATACGTTACGTCGGCAAGGCCGAACCCGACCAGGCCAAGGACATCGCCTTCCAGCTCCGTGCCGAAGCTCCGAACCGCATCGTCGTGCTCGGCACTTCCTTCGAGGACAAACCCCTGCTCACGGTGGGCGTATCCGACGACCTCAAGGCTGCCGGCATCAATGCTTCAGCTCTCGTCAAGGAGGCTGCCCGGCTCATCCAGGGCGGCGGTGGCGGACAGCCCCATTTCGCACAGGCCGGCGGTCGCAATGCCGATGGCCTCAATGCCGCTGTTGACCAGATTATCTCCAATCTCTGAACTATGCTGCACGTTCACAATTCTCAGCTGAAGGGTCTCTTCGCTCTGTGCTGTCTGTTCTTCGGGCTGGCTACGACGGTCCTCGTCGCACAGCCCAAAGTCGAATGGGAGGCCGTAAGTCACGATTTCGGCAATATCCAGGAACAGGACGGCGATGTGACCATCGACTTCAAGTTCTCCAACACAGGAGACAAACCCCTCATGATTCTGCGCTGTCAGGCATCCTGCGGCTGCACTACGCCCGATTACACCCGCAAGCCCCTCAAGCCGGGCGAAAGCGGTGTCATCAAGGTAACCTATCATGCCAAGGGACGTCCGGGCACCTTCACAAAATCGGTTTACGTGTACGACAACTCGGAGCCCAACCACAAGTCCACACTCATCATCACCGGCAACGTGCTTTCCAGCCGTTTGCCCGAGGAAAGTTTCTCCCACAGGATGGGTGCCGGACTGCGTGTCAAGAACCGTGCGCTCAACTTCTTCGACGTCTATCCCAACCGCGCCAACCGCACCCGCACGATGGCTGTTTACAACGAAGGCGACGAACCCCTTCGTCTCACCTTCCGCAATGTGCCCAAACACATCGCCATCGAGGTCGAGCCCGAAATCATACAGCCCAAGACTGAGGGAAAGGTGCTGGTCACTTTCTTAACCTCCCGATGCAAGGACTGGGGGCTGCACCGCGATCGGTTCGAGGTCTATGTCAAGGGACATGAGACAGCTATGGAGGACAATACCGTCGCTGTTTCGGCTGACATCTGGGAGGATTTCTCCACGCTGTCGCGCAAGGAACGGGAACACGCTCCGCAGATTGAGGTTGAAGGCACTTCGCTCGACTTCGGCGAGAACGACGAGCCCCGTTCCCGGCAGGTCGTTATCACCAACACCGGACAGTCTAAACTGCACATCCGCAAGATTCAGAACGAACTCCCCAAAGTGTTTGTCACCAAGCTGGAAGACGAGGTCATCAAGCCTGGCGAATCAACTGTCATCGACATCCGGTTCGAGCCTTCACAGACACAGCTCAACACCATCAACCACCACATCACCGTCATCAGCGATGATCCCTCCAACTCCAGGGTCATCATCAACATGACGGCCTCAAAATAAGGTGCAATAAAGTCGTTTCAAATTGCAAACTCAAATTTGCAAGCTATACTATTTCAGAACTTTTTTCCGCTGTTTTGGAAAAAAGTTCTGTTTCTTTTGCATATTTCTCCCATAAAATACGTATCTTTGGACTGCTGAAAGAAAAAAAATCTGCCTACTGCACTTTGCATTTCGCTCTTTTCTGTCAGCAGGATTGAATGATAAAAACAATTTAAAAATTTCAAATAATGGCTTATTTAACGAATGACAAATTGGTGATCGTCGGCGCAGCCGGCATGATTGGTTCGAATATGGCTCAGACAGCCCTCACGATGAAGCTCACTCCCAACATCTGCCTCTACGACGTTTATGCACCCGGTTTGGAAGGTGTAGCCGAGGAGATGCGTCACTGCGGCTTCGAAGACGCTAACATCACCGCCACGGTCAACGTAGAGGAAGCTTTCCGCGATGCTAAATACATCATCTCGTCGGGCGGCGCTCCCCGCAAGGCAGGCATGACGCGTGAGGACCTCCTCAAGGGCAACTGCCAGATTGCCCGTGAACTGGGCGAGAACATCAAGAAGTACTGCCCCAATGTGAAGCATGTTGTCATCATCTTCAACCCCGCTGACCTCACCGGTCTCGTTACAATCCTTTATTCCGGCCTTAAGCCCGGTCAGGTAACCACCCTCGCTGCCCTCGACTCCACCCGTCTGCAGAGCGCGCTGGCCAAGAAGTTCAACGTCCCGCAGTCCAGCATCAAGGGATGCCGCACCTATGGCGGTCACGGCGAACAGATGGCTGTATTCGGTTCGCAGGTCGATGTGAACGGCCGCAAGCTGTCCGACCTCATCGGAACGCCCGAGTTCACCGAACAGGAATGGGCCGATATGCGTCAGGCTGTCAACAAAGGCGGTGCTAAGATTATCGAACTCCGCGGACGTTCTTCTTTCCAAAGCCCCGCCTACTGCTCGGTCGAAATGATTCGTGCCGTCATGGGCGGTGAAGCTTTCCGCTGGCCTGCCGGAACCTATGTCAACACCGGCAAATACAACCACATCATGATGGCCATGAACACCGTCATGGACGAGAACGGCTGCCACTATGAGGAGCCTACGGGAACTCCCGAGGAAATCGCAGCGCTCGACGCTTCCTACGACCACCTCTGCAAGATGCGCGACGAGCTCGTAACTCTCGGCATCGTTCCTCCCACGTCTGAGTGGAACAAGATTAACCCCAACCTCTGATTCAGAGGCCGGTTACGGATAAATCAAGCGTGCGCTTGCCGGCAAGGGTAAAGCGCACGCTTTTTCTATAACACCTCATTCTACAAACTCTTAAAATGATGAAAAAACCGATTCTCGCGGCCGTCATTGCCCTGGCCGTCGCTCTCCTCGCTTTCCTGGCTTGGAAAATCTGGGACCAGAGCCGCACCATCGACATCATGTCGGCAACCTTCCAGATGGAGAAGGAGGAGATGCTCGACGAATACTCCGACCTCGCCATCCAGTATGAAGGCTATAAACTCAACGTCAACAACGACTCGCTCGAACAGAAACTCGAAGACCAGCGCATCAAAATCCAGCGTCTCGTCGATGAACTCAAGCAGACCAAGGCCGACGATGCCCGCAAGATAGCCGCCCTCAAGAAGGAACTCAAAACCGTGCGCGAAGCGCTCCGGTACTATGTGGCCCAGGTCGATTCGCTCAATAAGATCAACCAGGCCCTCGTGGCCGAAAATTCCGAGGTGAAAGCCCAGATCCAACAGGTACAGACCACCAACCGCCAGATTCGCGAACAGAACCAGCAGCTCACCGAACAGGTCTCCCTGGCCGCCCAGCTCACCGTGTCCGGCATGCGCGCCACAGCCGTTACCCGCAAGTCCAAAGCCACCGACAGCCTCAAGAAGACCGAGGCCTTCCAGATTGACTTCACCATCAATGCCAACGTAACGGCAGAGATTGGCTCCAAGGACATCTACTGCTGCATCATCAAACCTAACGGCGACCTGCTCGTCAACGACCGCAGCGGCAAGTTCTCGCTCGACGGCTCAATGATTTCCTACTCCATGAAGAAAACCATTGAGTTCGGCGGACAGGAAACACCCGTCACCCTCTATTGGAACCGCAACGAGACTCTCTCGCCCGGCAACTTCGAGTTCCACGTCTATGCCGACGGCTCCGAGATAGCTTCCACCACACTCTCCATGAAGAAATGACATCGCCTGTCACCACCGTCCGGAAAGTCTGGAACTTCCTCTCCCACGACCTGTGGCATCTCACCCCCGACGACCTGCGGGGCATTTGGCGCATTCCCGTCAATATCCTCAAGGCACTCATCCTGAGTGTCAAGTTTTTTGTGCGCGACAACATGAGTGAGAAAGCATCGGCCCTCACCTATTACACCCTCTTTGCCGTCGTGCCCCTCATGGCCCTCCTGCTCGCCATCGGCAAGGGTTTCAATTTTCAGGAAGTGCTCCAGCAGAATGTGCGCGACTACTTCCCCATGCAGCGGGACCTCGTGGACGAGATTTTCGGATTTGCCAACAGCTACCTCCAGACCACCCGCACCGGGCTCATCATGGGCATCGGTATTGTGATGCTCCTCTGGGTGCTCATTTCGATGATTGGCAACATCGAGAATGTGCTCAACGGCATCTGGCAGCAGAAAAAGAGCCGTTCCGCGCTTCGCAAAATCACCGACTACATCGCCATCATCTTCACCATTCCGCTCCTCATCATCCTCTCCAGCGGTACGCAGATCTTCATCCAGGGCTTCCTGCGGCAGGGCAATGAGTCGTTACAGTTTATCTCCGACGGCCTGGTCACCGCCATCCAATGGACCCCTTGGGTGGTCACAATCCTCCTCTTCACGGCTGTCTATATGGTCATCCCCAACACCAAGGTGCGGTTCGTCAATGCACTGATAGCCGGCGCCATTGCAGGCATCGGCTTCCAGGTATTCCAGATGCTTTACATCAACGGCCAGATATGGGTGTCGCGCTACAATGCCATCTACGGTTCGTTCGCGGCCGTTCCCCTGCTGCTGCTTTGGATCCAGATGTCGTGGACCATCTGTCTCTACGGCGCCGAATTGTGCTATGCAGCCCAGAACATCCGCAACTACGACTACGAGAGCGACGTGCAGAACATCTCGCGCCGATATGCCGACTTCGTGACCATCCTCATTGCCGCCAAGATTTATGCGTCCTTCCGGAACTCGGCCGCAACAGCCGACAGGAGCGACGATGCCCTGCTCACCACCGAGAATATCGGCAACCAGCTGCACCTCCCCTCCCGACTCGCCCAGAAGTGTATCTCAACACTGGCCGACAGCCACATCATCTGCGAGGCCCTCAATGCCGAACATCCTGACGTCCACGAATGGATGCCCCGGAAGGACGTTTCGTCCTACACCATCGGAGACTTGCTCCGCGACATCGACGAGAACGGCATCGAACGCTTCAACTACGGCTATGAAAAAACATTCCCTCAGGAATGGAAAACCCTCCTGCAGATGCGCGACGCCCATTACGAGGCCGGCGCCAACGCCCGTCTCTGCGACGTACAGCTCCATGTGCAGGAACTCCGCGACGAGACCGACAA
>Ga0326512_10003258_pt1 | contig 11947 bp, 7 predicted proteins | sample 1_2617_0518_D_FD_203652 | JGI IMG/M metagenome (GOLD analysis project Ga0326512, IMG submission 203652) | Bovine rumen microbial communities from UC Davis, California, United States - 1_2617_0518 | ecosystem: Host-associated > Mammals > Digestive system > Stomach > Rumen | place: USA: California... | reverse complement strand
CTTTGGCAAAATTATCAAAATTATCTAATTCACCAATAACTTTAGAATTAGAACTAATTTTTAACTTCTCTATAATAATTTCTTTTAAAGTTTTCATTTATCTTCTAATGGTATTATATTTCCTTCATCAAATAAGAAAGCTAATTTTTCTTCATCAGTGTCTCCTTCTAATTCATCTGGGGATTCCCACCAAGTAATTATTTTATCATAAGCATTTTCAGATAACCCATAAATATAGAATGTACGTCTAGAACCAGAATTAATACAATCAAATTCTAAATGTCCATATTCATATCTGATTTCATAACCAAGATCTTTACCAGTAACAATTCTTTCTCTTAATAATAATAAATCTTCATCGATTAAATTTATATCTTTACTATAATTTTTAATTTTAGATATTGGGTTATCACATGCAATAAAACCAGAAGCTTGGTCATCATAAGACATTAAAGAATCTTCACAATCTTTCCAATCAACCGCTTCATCATCTTCATTTTCATAAGATTGAGAATCATATAAAACAAATCTGTGATCAGTTAATCTTTCTGGATCAAATTTATTATCAACGTTAGAATTAGAATTGATTTTTAATTTTTCTTGTATATATATTGATAATTTATTCATGATACCATTTTGGTGGATTTTTTTCTAGTGGACAAAGATGAAACATATAATACATAGATTTTACATTACTTACATCCCAATTAGCCAAATCGCCATTTGATTCATCAAATTTCGATAAACAAAACATCATTTTCATAGTAGTAACATTGCTTACATCCCACCCAGATATATCACCATTAAAATTATATAAACCATATCCATGAATTGTATCACTAAATAAATAGCTCATATCTGTTATTTTTGATGTATCTATATCATTTAAATCAGCTTCTTCACCTCTTTCTTTAATAAGTTGTTTAATAAGATCTTGTAATTCATCTTTATCCTCAGGATGATATTTAGTTTCTATTTTTGATTTAGAATTGATTTTTAACTTCTCAAAAATAATATCTTTAAGATTTTTCATTATTTTATTTTTTATTTTCTTTTAAATACAAATTCAATTCCATTATTATTTGAATCATATATTCCTATTTCGGCATTTTTACCATTTCTATTTGTATATACATGAAAATCATGTTGATCTACAAATCCAGGTAATAATTTTACATCTGCTTTTTTCCCTTCCATACTAGCTCTTTTTGCAATAATATGTGCTGGCCAAGTTTCAATTATTTTTGCTATTCTATTGCATTTTTGTTGCCATTCTTCCCAGGTTTTTTCACCACGCTGATCTTTTATACCATAATTTAATTCATCTGGTGTGCATGGATGATCTTTTAAATATTGTTTATCAATTTTTGGAAATAATATTCTCATATCTACTCTTCCACCACTAGCATAATCATATACCCAATGATCTGAAATTAATCCATCATAAATATTAGTGTCATTGTTTGGTGCTTGATGTACCTTTGTTTTAGATCCAATTTTAAGACCTTCTATTATATCTTTAAGATTTTTCATTTAATATCTTCAGCTAATTTATTTAATAACTTAAGATGTTCTTGTTCATCGCCTAATATTTCTTCAATTTTAGCATGAGATACAATATCTTTATCTTTAGTAAATGCTTCTAATTCTGTATAAGTTTCAATAGCTCCTTTTTCTGCTTTTATATTATTTTGAAGTGCTTTCTTAGTATCAAATGAAGGCATAATATATTTATGTTTAGCAATGGTATTCATTTGATTTGGATCTAATAATTCTCCTGGATTTTCTCCTAATTGACGAAGTCTTTCCATTAACCAACAAGCATGATCTTCAAATTCATCTTTAGCGGTTTCAATAAATAGTTTCTCTACATCCGGACGCATTTTACCAGTTAAGAATGGGGCGCATATTGTATAATGATACCAAGCTAATATTTCTTCGGCTAATGCATTCTTTAACATACCAACTAATATAGATACTTCGGCAGCTTCCATTTTAATTTGTAAATCATCGCTTTCAGATTCAACAACTTTCTTTTCAAATATAAGTTTTGATTCACGATTGACATTATCTAAACTATCCGATGAATGCATACCATTTTTCATTTCATCTTTGCCCCATGTCTTACGAACTTTATCTTTAAGGGCATCCATATCTTTGATAGGATCATTACAATCTTTATGACACATACAACAAAGACAATCACCAGAACTCATATATTTACATAAAGGTTTATAGAAATCTTTATCTTTGTGCATCTTATAAAGTTCAGCCGCTTCATCATTAGATAATGTTCGTTTTTGTTTTTGAATAACATCCCACCCATTGTTCTTGAGAAGTTTTAGAAAGTCTTCTTCATGGTCAAGAAATTCTGGTTTAAGTATAACAAAACCATTTATAGTATTATTGTTTTCGAAAAAATAAGTTTTCTTGAAACTTTTCATAAAATATTGTTATTAATTTATAATTAAAAATAATTTTCTAGTCTTATTTTTATTAAATAAACATATATAAACTTAAATGGAATTTATAGATAGTACTGGTCATATTTTTAGTTTACCTTCTTATGAAGATAACCCAATTAATTTAGAATATGTAGAAGGTGATTATATATTCTGGGTGAAAGAATCAGCGGTATCAATAAACAATTATTATATCAAACCAGTTAGATTTTTATTAGATGAAAAAATTATAAAGGATAGTATAGATATTAATGATAATAATGAAATTCTATCATCGTTTTCATTAGAAGTATCAAATAGTTCACAATTCTATAAATTAATAAGTCCTAAATATTTACAATCACAATTAGAACAATCAGATAATATTTCTAAGTCTATAGGTTTGGATAAATCTCAATTTGTTAATAAATTAACATTAGATGATTTTTATTTTGATATTGAAAGTGCTAATTCAGAAGAAGATACAAATAATCTTGTTGTAACATCTGATAAAGGTAATAAATTATATATGTTTCCATTTTATGTTGTGGGTTATTCTGATATTGAAGGAACATTTTTAAATAATATTATGATTAAATATGTAGCTTCGGCTACTTATAATTATACTCCTATAACTATTGGTTGTTCATTTATTGATGAATGTGAAGAATTAATAATCAATGGTAAAAATATGGGTATTCGTTTACCTAAAGAAGTTCTTAAAGCTATTTATGATTCATCATTCTATTCTAAAAATGCCGATGAAAAACTATTAAAGAATAAGTTAAAGGAATTGCTTTTGAATTATATGAATATTAAAGGTGAGACTGGTAACTTAAAATCTATGATGAATTCTTTAAAATGGTTTGGTTGGAATAAACATATTAATATTAGTCAACTTATTAAAACTGATAATGAATTCCAAAATCAATTTATCTTAGATTATTTTAATATTAATAATGATATAAAAGAGACATTCAAATATTTTAATAGAACAAATAATATATCTTTAACAGTTTCTGGAAATAAAGAAATAGGAGAAAATTATCAACAAGATTATACTAAAGTATTTATTGGTGAATGGAAACCTAAATTAGAAGATTTATTTGCAAAGAATGTAGAAGTTGTTAAAGAAGATATTACATTCTATAAACCTTATTATAATTTTGTATTTAATGAGTTAGCTCTTAAGTTAGATTGTCTTAAATATTATTATCAACAATATTTCTTACCTGTTCATATTAATATTAATAGAGCATCTATAGCTCATAAAGTTTATGCAAATACTACAAAAATGTCTACAATAGGATTTACAACTATTGTAGATAAACCTGTATATTTACCAAGGGTATCAGATAATATTCGTGTTATATTTCCAGATACCAATCGATTATTATTCAAACAAGATAATCATATTATAGATGATAAATTTAATGAGTTTAGTAATTATAATGATTCAAACCCACAAGATTTATATTATGTTAATGAGAATTGTGTAACTATACCTATTTCTATAGAGTATGATGATTATGAATATATTAAAGAATCTAATGGTTTATATGTATTAATAGATGATGAATATATTAAGATAAATTACTTTTATAAATATGGTGAAAATAGTACTGCATTAGAAATAACAGATGACCATTATAATGCATTATATTATAGTTTTGAAAAAAATAAAGATCTTAAACCATTATTAAATATTGATAGATATAATAGATATTCTAAACTTTATTCTAAAGATAATAAAGGTGATTATTTTATAGATAATGATGGTAATTATGTAAAAATGAATTATTTCTATAAAATTATAGATGTAAATAGTGAAACTGCTAAATTATCAGATCGTTTTGAAGCAACACATTTTAGTATAGAAAAAAATGAAGATATTCAGTCATTAAATGATTATATGAACAACAGATATTTAAAAGTATCTGAATGTTATTTTAATTGTAATCTTATTTTAACTGCAACTATTATTGAACAAAACAAATCAGGTCATTATATTAAAATAAGTGATAAATATATTTATAAAAACAAATTTTATAAATCAGATTTTACTGAAGCTAGTAGTGTAGCTAAAGAAAATTATATTAAATATTATGATGAATATGTTAAGATTAATCCTACACAAAGATATAATATTAAAACTATTTATTTAATTAAAGATAATCATTTTAATTTTTATCAATGTGGAGATCAATATTATATGAATTTTATTTTAATTCCTAGATTATTAAATAATACTATTGATTATGAAAAGGCATATTTTAGATTAAGTTTATTAGTTAATGATAAATGGTTTAATTATGATTTTAGAATTACTACTCCTAATATTTATCTTGATTTAGGTAAATTAGAATATAAGTATGCACTTACTAATGGTGAAAATAATTATTATCCATTTAAACAATTACGTTCATTATCACCATTAAAATTTAATTCATTTATGTATGAGCCGGATTTAATTACAATTAATAGTTTATTTAAAGGAAAGAATAATTTTGGTCAACCTAAATTATTAACATTCTTAGATAAATTATTAGAAACTGATGATGGAACCCATAATCCTGATCAATATAAGATGTATGAATTTTATAAAAAATATTATTCAAATATCCTAAGAGTTCCTTATAACACAAAATATTATAATAGAATTCATGTATTTGATATATATGATGGTAATGGTAAAAAAAGATATAATTCGGATGAAGATTATACATCATTATATCAAACATTCTTTAATTCAAATTTATCATATAAACATCAATTAAACGAAAGTGTTATTTATGATTATTATTTAATGCATGATGATAAAGAATGGTATATAGTAGCAATATCACAATACCCAATAGCTTCTTACCCAGAAATAGACTTATTAAATATACATGATAAAGAACATACTATTGGTGGTTATCATGTTGTATATGCAGATTATAGTATTGATAAGTTTTTAGTTAATAGAATGGTTATTAAGAAGGCCAATGGTATTAATCAATTTAATAAAGATGATTTGATTGTTGTTTGGGTAAATAATAATGATTATCAATTTAATATTGATTTAAATGATAAATGGACAATACAACCAATATATGATATTAATAATGTTTATGATGTTAATTCTAATACTAATTTAACAATTATTACTAATAAGAATATTGATAATATTTATACACCCGGATATTATAATGTTAAATTACAATATACTATTAATGGATTAAATAATATATTACATAATGCAATTGCCCAATATAAAGTATTAGATAATTATCAAGATATTAAATACCCAGAAATTATTAAACCAACAATTATAGAAGAAGTATTTAATATTAAAGATACAATTTCTGACTTTACAATACTTTATGAAAATAGCCGTGGAGAAAGATTTAAATCTAAAGATATATTAGATAAGAATTTAGGTTGGGAACCTATTGGTATTAAAGTAATGAATAAATATTATTATAGTCCTGAACAAGATAAATCTATTTATATTGGCCTTAAATGGTTATCATTAAATGATCCTGATAATGGATATGCTGAAGATGATTCATTACCAAATAAACCATATTTAGGATTTAATGGAATAGATATTGAAGGATTAAAAAATTATAGATTTATTGCTTATAAAGACCCAGAACATACTATAAAAATTGGAGCAAAAACATTTTCAAATACAACTATAACAGATCCAGAAAATTATAGTGGTCAAACAGAAAATGTTTACCCACAAACAGATTATCTTGAAAAATTATCAGCCAATGCTAAAAATCCTGATGGGTCACCAAAATGGCCTGCACCAAATGACCGTGGATTCCATTATAACCCAGAAAATACTCAACTTAATTATATTACAATTAATTTATTGAATGAAGATGATACATTAAATACTTCATTATTAGATGAAAATTGTGCTGCATATGATTGGAATGGAAAATATAATACCCAAGTTATAATTAATAATTTTAATAATGACCCACGTTGGAATGATTGGAAAACTAGATCAACTATACCAAATTATAATAGTGAAAGATTTTCACCTATAGCAGCATGTGCATGGAGATATCATACTAAAACAACTAATCAAGGAGATTGGTATTTACCATCATTTGCGGAAGTATTATGTTTAACATATAATTTTAAACGATTATCGGAGTTATTTGAAGGAATTGCAGAAGAATACCCACAATGCTGTAAATCAGATTTATTGAAATTCTTCTTAAAATCAGTATCTGGTAGTGCATTATGGACAAGTACTGAATTTAATAGATATATGATGTGGGAAATCCACCCAAATAATCATATACATGCATTAGCAAAAACTACTACATGGAATGCATTCCCTTATATTCAAATAGATGATTAAATAAAAAATGGAGGATTCTTAAGAATTCTCCATTTTATGTATATTAAACTGTATTACTCATTATGAAATAATCAGCTGAATGATTCTTTTGTACCCATTCTTCAATTTTTTGTATTTCTTCATTAGCCATATCTCTAAATACTTGATAGTTTATTTCACTACCACCAGGTAATCTAAAAGTAAATGCTCCCATTATCGTAGCCATACTCCTAAGCCCAAAGCAAACACATAATCTAAAGAAATAATAATTATGATATAAATCTTGAATTTTACATCTGACCATTGTTTGTAATACTAAATCAGAAACACCAACATCACCAACCAATACTAATTTATGTGAAAATTCATTAAAGTTATATGTAATTGGTACATCAAACATGGTTTTGAATGTAGATATTTCATAAAGTCCAGCCATCATATCACTTAAATTATAACCAGATCCATTTCCATAAGTATCTGATAAACTTCCACCAGCACCACTTGCTAATACTGTATTATTGATAACTAAACGTTCAAGTGAAAAATCTCCCATTTGCCCATAGTAATAATTTGGATTAACTTTATAAACCCCAAATACAGACATAACCTGATGTGGTAAATTCAATATCTTATTATTACAACATTTTTGAATATCTGCATGTTTAATCAATAATGTACGTTCTTCAAGGCAAAAATCACAATTTTGCCAAAACCATTGGGCTGCTTGAATAATAAGAGGTGGAATAGAAGCTGCAGGTATAGGTAATGGTAATGCACAAGATTGTGTTAATTCTTGAATAATTCTTTGGATGAATTGATAATCAACTTGATCTTCTTGTAATTGTTTTGCTTTTAAGAATTCTTCCATTGATTGTGAAGAATTATTCTCAGTTTTTTCAATATTAACATTTAAACTTGGATTTAAGTTACAATTATTCATAATTAAAGTTTATATTTAATTAAGTTAGGATTTATTAAAAATAAAAATGAATTTGAATCAATTGTTAATCTATATTAAAATAATGAAAAATATATTTACTAATGGATGTTAAATAGTTTTAATAGAATTAAACAGGTAAATGAACTTTACAAAAACAAAGAAAAACAATCATTAACTGATATTCTTGAGTCATTTAGCTGTATTAGTAAAGAATACAATGAAATAGAAAATCAGATCCAATTAAATAAATATTCACATATATTATATTCAGATTGTACAGAAGAGGAAAAGCAATCATTTTTTGAAGACCAGTTACAAATGATAGAATGTCTTGTATTGAATAGTGTTTATGAAAAAGCTGGTATTGTTTGGAACTGGAAACAAATTTATGATTTACTTTATGATGAAGAGTATTCAAAAGTAGAAAAATCTAATCGTAAAGTAGTATATTCAACATCTTCGAATAATCGACCTATTGGTGATGTATCATTTCAAATTTGGAATGGATTACAAATTATAGACCTTGATATTAAAGATGAGAAAATAGCTGATGGACTTAAATATGATTTATTTAATGAATTAAGTAAGTTCCATTGGTTTATTGGTATTTGTAAATCGGCATCACATAAATCATTACATGTTTGGACAAAGATAACACCTATATCTGTTGAATTCAAAAATCGTAAAGTTGAATATCTTTGTAATTTTAGGCATAAATATTCATATGTTTATATTATATTATCTAAGTATATGGAAAAATATGGATATACTAAAGAGAATATATTTGAATATATGGATATGGCTATGGCTAAACCACAACAGGGTATTTTCATATCATCAGATAATGCAATGATGAGTACTAATTTCAATGATGTACGTTTGGATGTAAATTTTGAAAGTGCATTTAATACAGGAATTGAAAGTATTAATTGGATTAGTCATCCTGATTTGGTTCAAGTTTTTTCAAAGTTAGAGTGGTTTATTAATGATAATTTTAGTAAAACACAAAATATTGAAATATCTAATATTAATAATGTTAATGAATATGATCTCACTAAATCTAAAGGTAAGAGACACTATAAACATGCTCAACGTTGGCAATTAGCTAATACACTTACATCGATATTTGGAGAACAAAAAGCATTTAATATATTAGTAAATATTTGTAAAGATACAAATCCTCGAGAATTACGAGGAGATATTAAAACTGCAGCAATACATAATAAACCGATAAGTATATGGGCTGTTAATGAATTGAATAATAATCATGGGTTCAATATTCAAATTAAAGATAATAATGAAGATGAAAAAGTAGAAGAACTTAAAGAAGAGTTAACTAATGCTTCAACAAAAACTGATCCTATTCAAATATTGAATAGTAAATCTGATCAAACAATATTATATCTTCGTAAAGATCAATATTTAAGTGATATTAAAGATGATATTATAAAAAATCTTGAGCATATAACTTTGTTAGAAGCTGGTGCTGGATATGGTAAGACTGAGATGATTAAAAGTCTTAAAGCTAAAACATTGTTGATTTTACCATTTACATCAACTATTAAAGCAAAAGTGGAAGCGGATGAGAAGACTTCGGATTGGTTATATTATTATGGTAACAAAAGACCAACTTTACCAGATATTCTTGGAAGTCAAAATATGTCAATGACAATTGATAAATTCTCAAGATTGAATGTATTTGAATTAGATACCGCTAAATTTGAATATATTGTAATTGATGAATCTCATCTTTTATTTACAAGTTCTTATAGAGATGTGATGGGTCCAACCATTCAAAGACTTGCAAATTGTAAAGCAAAGATTATTATGATGACTGGTACACCAACTGGTGAAATGTTATTCTTTCCTAATATCAAACATATTAAAGTAAAGAAGGAAGATATTCGTATTAAAGAATGTATCGTTAATTTAGTGCCATCAACTACTGAACAACTTTTGGATATGTGTAATTCAATGGCAACCGATATTCAGGAAAATAGAAAGATATTGTTTCCAACTAATAATGGTAATCTTTATTTTGATCAAGTTATAGGAATTATTACCAAGATATTAAATGAAAGAAATTATACTAGACCAATTAAAGCATTCTATTATAAAAAGTCACAATATGGTGAAGAGTCAATGGATAATATTAATGTGAATAAGACAGTTGGTGATAATGATATCGTATTTTGTTCAACATATCTTTCTGTAGGTGTTGATATTTGTGATAGATTACCATTCTCTGTATATTTTAATGAGACATGGATTCCACAAGATATTGAACAGTTTGCAAATAGATTAAGAAATAATGATTTGTATATCAAAATATATTTACCATTACATGATAATAATGGATCTCCAATTAATTATTACTATACACAACCATTAGATTTGAATTTCAATCAAAAAGATTTGATGTTTGCAAGAGATTTAGTTAAGACATGTAATGATATGTTGGAACGTAATGAAGAAGAATCAAAATATAACCCATTGATTAGTTCATTATTAAGTGCAAACAAATATCTTAAATATGATGAAAATGATTGTAAGTATTATATCGATGAGACAACATATAAATTAAAGATATTTGAAGAACGTTATTCTGATTATTCTAAACAATTAGATGTCATGATGGAAGGAATGCGTTATTATGGGTATAATGTAAGATGTTTGACAAGTGATAAAGTTGTTGATGACACTATTAAAGAGGATGTTGATGAATTTATGAAAGCTTGCCGTAATATTAAATTTAATCAAGATACAATTAAGGTTCGTACATTATTGAATCATATATCCGATGGTAATATTGATATGTATAGAGAATTACTTAGAGGTAATTATTCAATATTTAAAGATAAGGATTCTGAAAATGTAAAAATTCGCCAAGAAAATGATTTATATGTAGAAGATATTGAAATATTAGAAAAACATGTTCCGGTTATTTTAAGTCTTTATAAACATTATGATTGTGAAACAATTTCAGATATTTATGAGTATTGTATAGATTATAAGAATAATAGATTGAATTTTACAAAACTTAGAAGAATTCAAAGATTTGTAAGTATTGAATCATCAAGAAAAAAGAAAAGATTGGATTTTCCAGTTTTAAAATTTATAAAAGATTCACAAAAATGGGCTAAAGAAAATCCACAAGTTACTAAACATGATATTGAAGTTTTCTTAGCCGAATGGACATGTAAATGGTGTAATTCAATTAAAAATGTTATAGTTGATGATTTACAATATGCTGAAACAATGTTTGAATTAGTAAAAGAATATTGGGATATAATTATTGTTCATTCAAGACCTAAAAATGGAATAATCACAATTCAACCATTTGAATTAATTTGGAAAACAAAACAACAATTAAATAATATTTATGGTGATTGGAATACACAAACATTCTTTTTACAACAACTTATGGATGATATGAAGGAAGATGATACTGAAGAAGAGGAAGAAATAGTTCCTGAATTTGAACATAATGAAAAAGTAAAATTAGAAGATGTTATTAATGAATTACCAGAAATAATCCATAAAGAATTTGACTATTTTAATTATAGTGAGCTAGATAAGTCAAATGAAAGATTTATCCGTAAACAAGAGAATACTAATCAAATGAGAGATCAATTATTCTCTTATTTAGTTCCACAAGAAGAAAATACAGAAAATAAAGTAAATAAAAATGATTCATTAATGATTAATTTTAATGAATTTGAAAATGAAGAAATACCATTTTAAAAAACACAAATTAAATTATGTCAAGAGGTAAGTTATATGAGTTTAAAGATGATGGTTCATTAAAAGTTAAATATGATTATATAAATAATGATACATTTTCCCAATATCAAACAAATGAATTAGAAATGGTTTATCCATTCCATCGAGATATGTTTAAATTAACATTTAACCAATATAAACATTATCTTAAGTTTTCTAAAGATCATGAAGATTGTAGAATTGATAAAGCAACTGGTAGGCATAAATTTGGAACCATTGGGGGTGGTCTTTCTATTACATACAAAACAAATGATGAATGGTATATAATGGATAAGTTTATAAGATGTCATGGGTGTGATACTAAAATAAAATTAGAAGATACTAATATTGATTTAGATATTCCTGAAAATAAACTTTTAAAAGATTATGAAGATTATTGTAAATATGGACCTTCATTTAATAAGGTAGAGTTTTATAGATTTAATGCTATATGGGAAG
>Ga0326512_10003257_pt1 | contig 11950 bp, 12 predicted proteins | sample 1_2617_0518_D_FD_203652 | JGI IMG/M metagenome (GOLD analysis project Ga0326512, IMG submission 203652) | Bovine rumen microbial communities from UC Davis, California, United States - 1_2617_0518 | ecosystem: Host-associated > Mammals > Digestive system > Stomach > Rumen | place: USA... | reverse complement strand
GCCATAGTCTTTATACAATATTTATTTTGAATTATTTTGTTGCTTTACTTTTCTTTTCTCAACCAGCTTCGGAATCTTCACCTCCTGTCCTTCCTTCAACGGAGTTGAGGCTTTCAGCCCATTCAAGACTTCCACATAGCACGACATGCCTTCGCCAAAATAGCGCCTACTGATACGTGAGATATTATCGCCTTCACGCGCCTTTTCTACACTGGCGACACCCATAATATAATAGGCACCCGTACGAAGACGAGCATCCATTTCCTCATATTTCAGATAATCACGACTATCTGTTTTTGCAGGTGTGGCAGTTGCATTTTGCACTGCGGCAGGCTTTTCCTCCTTGGGCTTGGCTGTGGGAGCAGTCGCACTGGCCGTATCCTTTTTCTTTTCAGCTTCAGGCTGAGCAGGTGTTGCCGCTGCAGAGTCAGTATTCTCAGCATCATCGTCTTCAGCCGTTGCCGTGGCATCAATATATTCGACTGTAGAAGGTACTACATAGACGATTTCCTGAAAACGTCCGATTGCATAGCCTATCACGCCACCGATAGCTGCGGCAATGAACCATGATTTCCAGGGATAAACCTTTTTGCGAGGATAGAAAGTATAGGGATCATCGTCGTCCTGGTCATCCTCTTGATAATTTGCCTTTCTAATATCTGCGTTTTTATTTGCCATTTCTTCTTCTTTTTGTTCTACATCTGCGGTTGAATCCTGTGTTTCAGAACCATCCTCGGGAGCGTTCTCACCCAAAGACACTACAGCATCAATGTCTTCGTGCTGATCATCGGCTGCTGCCTGTGGCAACGGTTCTTCCCCAGTCTCTTCAGCAAGAGGCTCTTCTGCCGACTCTTCTTCTACTCGCTCAACCTCGACTGGTTCTTCAGCATCATTGCTTTGTGGCTCCTCATCAGAGACCTCCACGTCCTCCACCCTATCTTCTTGAGGCAGTGCTTCGTCATGATGCTCTTGCTCGTCCACTTGCGGAATTTCAGCAACTTCGACAAGCTTTTCTTCCGAATCCTGCACAACTTCATCTTGCACAACTTCTTGTTGCGGATCCGCAGAAGGATCTGCCTCAGTTTCCACCTCAAGTTCTGCGTTAGCAATTGAGTCTAACTGCTTAGTATCCTCAAAGTTAACACCATCGTTCAGAAGTACTGTATCGAACCCGGAGAATGGTTTGTTGACCAACTCTTTCATGGTAGAGTCGGGAGTAAACGATATTTTTGAATGGCCTTTAATCAGCACGCGCTCACCTGTATTGACATTGATACTCTCACGTGCGTCGACCTCTATCACTTTGAAGGTACCCAAGCCTTTTATCTTCACCAGCTTGTCTCTCTCAATTCCTTCTTGAATGACGTTAAAGACTGATGAAACAAAAATCTGAGCCTCTTCGCTTTCTATACCGGCTTTGTCAACAAGTATAGCAGCCAAATCTTGTAAGGAAAGTTTTCCCATATCTACTTTTCTTCGTTCTTCAGTTTATCTTTCCATGTAGAATGTGGCTTGAACCCGAGCACCAACTTTGGCGGCACAAGCATTCGTTGCCCAGTAGTAGGACTCACCATCACCCTTTCCAGTTTTTTCTTCACCTCAAATGAGCCGAAATTCGCAATTTGTATAGAGTCGCCTTCCATAAAGCTGTCTCCCATTGCGTTCAATAAGCATCCCAGCAATTTCTGGGTTTGCTCACCCTTATATCCCATTTTTCGGGAAAGCACCGCAACAAACTCTTTGTTATTCATAATTCATACTATTTCACCATAGAGGTCAAACTCCTCTGAATCGGTTATTTTCACTTGATAGAACTCACCTATCGTCAGCGAGCCATCATTTCGTATCAACACTTCCGGGTCTACTTCGGGCGAGCAGAACTCCGTGCGTCCAATATAATAATCACCCTCAATACGGTCGATGATCACCTTCAGGATCTGTCCCACCTTTGCAGCCTCCAATTCGGCACTAATGTCTTGCTGAACGCGCATGAGCCGATCGAGACGACGTTGCTTCACCTCTTCCGGCACATCATCCTTATAGTGCTCAGCCGAATAGGTTCCGTCTTCTTCCGAATAGGCAAAAGCCCCCATTCTTTCGAAACGAGCCCACTTGGTGAACTGAATCAGCTCCTGAAAATCTTCCTCCGTCTCGCCGGGGAAGCCCACCATGAGTGTTGTTCGGATGTGTATGCCCGGCACTTCGCGTCGCATACGCTCAATCAGTTCGATGGTCTCCTGTTTCGTCACATTGCGTCTCATCAGCGATAGGATGTGGTCTGACACATGCTGGAGTGCGATGTCAAGATAGTTGCAGACATTTTTCTTCTCACGCATCACGCGAAGCAGATTCCACGGGAAATGAGCCGGATATGCATAATGCAAACGAATCCACTCCACTCCCTCTATTTCGGCCATGCGCTCTATCAGCTCTGCTATGCACTGCTTGCCATAGATATCCACGCCATAGTATGTCAGGTCCTGTGCAATCACCTGAAACTCTTTCGTCCCCTGTGACACCAGCCATCTGACCTCATCGAGTATATCCTCGATCGTGCGGCTTTGGTGCTTTCCCGTACTGAGCGGAATGGCACAATAGGCACAATGACGGTCGCAGCCTTCGCTGATCTTCAAGTAAGCATAGTGCTTTGGGGTTGTGATGTGTCTTATCCGCGACATCGAGAAGTTGATATTCTCTACCAACTCCAGATAGTTGAACTTGCCATACCATCCGTCAACCTCTGGTATCTCTCTTTCAAGATCGGCCAGATACCGCTCAGGCAGACAGCCCATCACATAGAGTTTTTCAATACGGCCTTCGGTCTTGGCCTGCGCAAACTCCAGTATGGTGTTGATGCTCTCTTCCTTCGCATCAGCGATAAACCCACAAGTGTTCACCACTACAATCTCGCCTTTCGGATTCGTACTGTCGTGGGTACATGCATAACCATTAGCCTCGAAAAGTCCCATCAACTTCTCTGAGTCAACGAGATTCTTCGAACATCCCATAGTGATGATGTCAACGGTTTTGCGCTTCATTAATGATATAAGTAGACTTACTGTTTATTGAACAATGAATCAACGAACTGGCGCTTATTGAACAGCTGAAGGTCTTCCATGCCCTCGCCCAGTCCGATATATTTCACGGGAACTTTCAATTGGTCGCTGATTCCGATAACCACACCGCCCTTTGCCGTACCGTCCAGTTTGGTGATGGCCAGCGAGGAAATCTGCGTGACGGCAGAGAACTGCTTGGCCTGCTCAAAGGCATTCTGACCGGTAGAGCCGTCCAGGACAAGCATCACCTCGTCGGGAGCATCGGGCAGGACTTTCTTCATCACGTCCTTGATTTTCTTCAGCTCATTCATCAAGCCCACCTTATTGTGCAAGCGTCCAGCCGTATCGATAATGACGACATCGGCACCATTGGCCTTGGCACTCTGCAGCGTGTCGAAAGCCACACTTGCAGGATCACTGCCCATCTGTTGTTTAATGACAGGCACGCCCACACGCTCGCCCCAGATAACAATCTGCTCCACAGCTGCCGCACGGAATGTGTCGGCAGCTCCGAGATAGACCTTTTTGCCAGCTTTTTTAAACTGATAGGCAAGCTTTCCGATGGTAGTGGTCTTGCCCACACCGTTGACGCCCACAATCAAAATGACATACGGACGATGGTCTGTAGGCAAATCCCAGCTGTCGCCGTCTTCGGTGTTGTTCTCAGCCAACAGCGACGCGATTTCATCGCGAAGGATTCCATTCAGTTCCGACGTAGACACATACTTGTCACGCGCAACACGCTCTTCAATACGCTTGATGATCTTCAGCGTTGTGTCAACACCTACGTCAGAGGTAATCAAGACTTCTTCAAGATTGTCGAGCACGTCGTCATCGACCTTCGATTTACCCGCAATCGCCCGAGCCAACTTGTCAAAAACCGAAGTCTTCGTCTTCTCCAGTCCTTTGTCAAGTGTCTCCTTGTTCTTCTTACCAAAAAATCCAAAAATTCCCATATAGCTATACTAATTTAGTGCAAAGATACGGTAAAATAGGGAAAGCGCAAAGAAAATATGCAAATTATTAACATTCTTCAAATTCTTGTACAGAAATTAGCACTTCACAGAAACGAAAGTAACAACTCAATCATTTCTGTCCTTTCTCAACGTTGACCTGCTATAAACGAAAAAGTCCCAGTTCGTCGAACAACGAACTGGGACTTCCATTGAAATGTTATGCTTTATAGCGATTACTCTTCTGCTGCGGCTTCCTCCTGAACGGGAGCCTCAACCTGCTCTTCAATAACAGCAGCGGGAGCTTCCTCTACAGGAGCATTCTCAGCAACGACCTTTACAGGAATCTCGGTAGTCACTTCCTTGTGGAAATGTACCAGAGCCACATAATCGCCGACTTTCTTAATGTCACGCATGGTGATGATCTTGCGGTCAACATCATGACCCAGCTTCTTCAGTTCCTCAGCTACGGCAGCAACATTCACCGAACCGTAGAGCTGACCTGTTGCGCTCACCTTGGCGGCAATGCACAGAGCTACACCCTCCAGAGCCTTTGCACGCTCCTCGGCAGCAGCCTTCATGGCAGCAATCTTATGAGCCTGCTGCTTCAGGTTCTCAGCGAGAATCTTTCTTGCTGAAGGAGAAGCAATCACACCTTTTCCCTGAGGAATGAGGTAGTTACGGCCATAACCAGACTTTACGTTCACAATATCGTTCTTGAACCCCAAGCCGATAATATCTTCTTTCAGTATAATTTCCATTCTTGCGTCCTCCTCTTTAATTATTTCATCAAATCGGTTACGTAAGGCAGCAGTGCAATCTGACGTGCACGCTTCACGGCCTGAGCCACACGGCGCTGATACTTCAGTGAAGTACCGGTGATGCGGCGAGGCAGAATCTTGCCCTGCTCGTTCAAGAACTTCTTCAGGAACTCAGGATCTTTGTAGTCGATGTACTTGATACCGCTCTTCTTGAAACGGCAATACTTCTTCTTCTTGGTGTCAATTGAAGGAGCGGTGAGATAACGGATTTCTGATTGTTCTGCCATGATTTAAGCCTCCTCTGATTTAGTTGCATACTTCTTGCGACGCTTCTCAGCATACTCTGCGGCATACTTGTCGAGCTTCACAGTCTGGAAACGAAGCACCTTCTCGTCACGACGATAAGCTGTCTCCAGCACCTTGATAACTTCTGGCTCTGCCTTGAACTCCATCAGGAAATAGAATCCCGATGTCTTCTTCTCAATCTGGTAAGCCAGTTTCTTCAGTCCCCAGGCCTCTTCATTCAGAATCTCAGCACCTTGTTCGGTGAGCACGTTCTTGAATTTAGCGACCGTTTCCTTTGTCTGATCGTCAGACAAAACGGGAGTCAAAATGAAAACGGTTTCGTACTGATTCATACGTTTAAAAATGATTAAAAATGTTTATTTTGCAAATTGCGGGTGCAAAGGTACTGTTTTTTTTCCACTCGCACAAACTTTTTAATTGATAAATTCACACCAAATACGAGTCTAAGCCGTTAAGGTTAGTTAAAAGACAGGGGGGTTGCTTGTAACCGCAAGGTCTTTTGCTTGTAAGCGCAAGGCCGTTCGCTTGTAAGCGCAAGGCCGTTCGCTTGTAAGCAAAAGCTGCGAAACGGCATCCGTTGTACCGTGAAGCACGGCATTCTGCACCGCAATCAATGCCTTTTTGCACCACGAAACAGCATCAATCACAATGTCAGGCTATCATACATAGTAATGATTTAGAAAACTTGGGACGATTTATCATCTGCTCGTACCAAGCTCGTCTTTTTAATGATTACTAATCATCACCTAAAAGTGAAGATGCATATCGACACCTAACTGGAAAGGCAGACCGCGCTGACCTATGTAGGCATTGCTGAAAGGCATAGCGAAAACACAGTAGCGAGTGTCGGTCAGGTTCTTTCCCCAGAAATCAACGTCGACCACACCCAGATCGGCTTTTACATGCGCACCAAGCAGGGCATACAATTTTTGTGAGGCCGTGTTGGCATCATCCCAGTAGGTCTTGCCGTTGCCCTGAACGTTGGCACCGATGGTGACAGAACGCAGCACACGGTCGTCACGCAAGTCAATACGGTAGTCGGCAGCGGCACTGAACGCATGCTGCGGAACGTATGGAATGTAATTGTCCTTGTAGTTCACCTCAGTGTTGACATTGTTCACCTTCACGAAATCCTTGAAATCAACAAACTTCGCATTCGTATAGCTGTAGGTTGCAGCCCAGGTCAGATGTCCCTCGGCCAGATTGCCGCGCAGTGCCACTTCGGCACCCAGACTGCGGCTCTTGCCTGCATTGACCGTCATGCGTCCGAAGCCATACTCTGGAGCCATCACCGTAAGCTGCTGGTTGCGCAACTGCGTGTAGAAAGCGGCCACATCGGCATGAAGCTTGTTGCCGAAGAGATTCAGATGAGCGCCCACCTCATAGTTCCAGCTTTCTTCCGGCTTATAGCTGATGGCCTCCTCTATGTCGGCATAGTCCTGCTCCGTGTGAGGCACCTCGTAGTCGCTATTACGCATATTGCTCATATTGCCCAGGTCTGCCTGAAGGATGTCAGAGAAAAGCTGGATGTTATATCCGCCTGCCATGTAGCCCTTGCTGACCGAGGCATAGATATTGCTGCCTTGCTTGTCCACCCTGTACGACAGTCCCACTTTCGGGAGCAACTGGCCGAACGAGGTCTTATGATGATTCATCAGATGAGACGACACGGTACTGGTTGCCATGCTCTTGGCCGAACCGGCTGTCACCGAGACATAGCCGAGGGCATCATATTCAATCTCAGCTCGCGTGTAGTCGTAACGTAATCCTAACGTTGCCGTCAGCCGTTCGGCAAAGGTCAGCGAACTCTCATGATAGAGTGCCACATTGGTAATGGGCTGACGGAACGTGTTTGGCACGCGCATGACATCGACATTGGCATTCAGTCCGGCCTTCTCCACCGCACCCTGTGCCGCTTTCTGTCCCGCATTCTCAAACGTTTCCGTCATCGCTGGCGAGGCTATGGCGGCAGCCGCTGCAGCTTCGGCAGCCTCCTGCGACATTCCCCTGCCCAGGAACTGCTGCACCATTGTCTCCATCATCGATTTTTTCATGGCATCAATTGTCTGCGATTTCACCATTTCATACTGCGCATTGCGCATCTGTCTCGTGATGGCATTGCCTATGGGATCGAGCACCGCCCGTCCAAAGTCGACAGTGGCATCGGTGCGCAACCAGCGGCGCGAGCCAAACAAGCCTGTCACGTGCTGCCACATACCGTCATGCTTGCTGCGCAGGGTCAGTTCCTCGGTCACGGCATTCAGTTTCTGCTTCTGGTTCAGTTGCATGTTGTCGGCTGTCGTATAGTCGATGTCCATGTCCATATCGTCATACAAATGCTGGTAGCTCGTGGTCGACGAGAGCAGCAGCTTGTTCATCTCATAGCGGATGCTGAGACCCGTATTGACCATGTTGCGCTTATAGCCGGGCTGCACATTGGTCAGGGGCAGAGCCGCCCATGCTTCGCAGACGTCGTAGCTGCCGTAAGGAAAGCCGTTCTGATTGGTGAACTGGTAGTCGGAAGACAGGTCAAACGCCAGCCGGGTGGTGGGTTTCCATATCAAGCGCAGTTTGCCGCCAGCCTCCTGCATCTTGTCGCTGTAGTTCTTCAGGTAGTCGTTATAGAAGAAACCGTCTTGCCCATGATAAAAGCCAGCCACGCTAAGGGCAAATCGGTCGGATGCTTTCAGCGAATGGGCCACTTCCACGCGTCGCTGAAAACCGGCAGCCAGCCCCAGCGTCACGTCTGTACCCTGATAGTTCATGGGGTCACGCGAATAGAGCCTGACAATGCCGCCCTCGGCATTAGCGCCGTAGAGCGTGCCTTGCGGGCCACGCAACACGTCGACACGCTCCAAATGATAAAAATAACTGTTGAAAGCAGCCGGGCTCATGAGGGGAATGTTATCGTAATAGATGCCAATGGCCGAATTGCTGACGCGACTGCCCAGTCCGCGGATATACATAGAAGAGGTAAGACGCGAGCCATAGTCGGGCATGGCAAACGACGGCACGTATGCCGACAGCTGGCGCAAGTCTGTCACAGACAACTGGCGCATCTCGCGGTCACTGAACACGATACTGCTCAACGGCTGTTGGCGCAGGCTTATCACTTCCTTCGGCTGTGCCACAATGATTACCTCGTCAAGGTCGACAACATTCGATGAGTCACGTTGCTGTGCGACTGCCATCGACAAGGAAGTTGAGCAAAACAAAACTCCCCAAATAAATCTTTTCGTCATAATATGATATACATTCTGTAAAACTGGGTGCAAAGGTACGGATAAGCCCAATTGTGTACAATCCACATTTATTAGGATTTTTCCCAATGCTCAATGTTTAATTCACGAAATGCTAATGTCAGAAACAAATAGTAAAACTTTAGAAACAGCCGATTTCATCGAGTACTATGTTTTTTTAGTAATTTTGCAGCAAATTTACAAAAGGAATATGAAATTTGCGGCGCAGAATCTCAATGCTCAATCATCGATGGTCAAATCTAATCATATTTTTCAACTCTAATTATCAATTCTCAATTAATCTGATGTACACAAAGTCTTTACTTGCCGCCCTGCTGCTCATGAGCACGCTGACGGTCGGCGCAAACGAGAAAGAAATCAAGAGTCCCGACGGCAAGATGACCGTCGCAATCAATGACGAGGGCGGTCGCCCCACCTATACCGTCAGCCTCGACGGTCAACAGGTGCTGCAACCCTCGGCTTTAGGCGTGAAGGCCAATTTCGACGACCTCACACAGGGACTGACCCTGAAGACAGTCGACACGAAGCCTGTCAACGTGCAGTATGACATCAATACCATCAAGCAACGGCATGTCAGCTACGAAGCAACCGAAGCCATCTGCCAGTTTGAGAAGGACGGTCGCCATGCGCTCGACGTTGTGTTCCAACTGAACAGCCGTGACGTGGCATTCCGTTATAAGATATACCCGAAGAAGACACGTGGCGGCGAGACGCTCGTGGCGGTCATCGAGAGCGAGGCCACGGCATTCGTGCTGCCCGACGGTACAACCACGTTCCTCTGTCCGCAGGCCAAGCCGATGGGAGGCTTCGCCCGTACCGCACCAAGCTATGAGACCAGCTACAGCCTCGATGAGTCTACGGGCAAGAACGGATGGGGCGAGGGCTACACCTTCCCTTGCCTGTTCAAAGCACCCTTGCAGAACGGAGCAAACGCCTGGGTTCTCGTCAGTGAGACTGGCACCGACGGTGGCTACGTGGGTTGCCGACTGCTGAACAGCGGCAACACGGCCTATCGCATCGGCTTCCCACAGACAGGCGAAATGAACGGACAAGGCACAACGACCGCGGCAGTCAGTCTGCCTTGCTCAACACCTTGGCGCACCATCACCGTCGGCACATCGCTCAACCCCATTGTAGAGACGACCATTGCCAACGACCTTGTGCAGCCAAAGTACAAGCCATCACGCGACTACACCTACGGCAAAGGCTCATGGTCGTGGATCATCGGCATGGACTCCAGCTGCAACTTCGACGAACAGAAGCGCTACATCGACTTCTCGGCCGCTATGGGCTGGCGCTCCGTACTCATCGACGCCCTCTGGGATACACAGATTGGATACGAGAAGATGGAAGAACTCTCGCGCTATGCCCGGTCGAAAGGCGTAGGCATCTTCCTCTGGTACAACTCCAACGGCTCATGGAACGATGCACCGCAAAGCCCACGTCACAAGATGGACAAGAGTGCTGCACGGCGCAACGAGATGACTTGGATGCAGAAAGCTGGCATACTCGGCATCAAGGTAGACTTCTTCGGAGGCGACAAGCAGCCCATGATGCAACTCTATGAAGATATTCTCACCGATGCCAACGAGTTCGGCCTGCAAGTCATCTTCCACGGATGCACACTGCCTCGCGGCTGGGAGCGCATGTATCCCAACTACGTAGCATCCGAAGCCGTGCTCGCCTCGGAGAACATGCACTTCGGACAGGGTGCCTGCGATGCTGAGGCACGCAATGCCTGCATACACACCTTCATCCGCAACACGGTAGGTTCGATGGACTTTGGCGGCTCTACGCTGAACAAGTTCTACAACAAAGACAATCAGCACGGCACACAACGACGCACCAGCGATGTCTACGCGCTGGCCACCGCCGTCCTGTTCCAGAGCAGCGTGCAGCACTTCGCCTTGGCCCCCAACAACCTGACCGATGCCCCTGCATGGGCCGTGGAGTTCATGAAACAAGTGCCTACCATCTGGGATGAGATACGTTTCATCGACGGCTATCCTGGACGATTCGCCATCATTGCCCGTCGCTCTGCCGACAAATGGTACGTGGCTGGCATCAATGCCGAAGCGCAGCCTGTGAAGACCAAAATCGACCTGAAGCCTTTCTTCGCCAAAGGCACCCAGCTGAATGTCTACACCGACGACCCTCAGCTGAACGGCAAACTACAGACCGTCAAGCAGAAGGGACAGGACATGAAAGTCGAGATACCACAGAACGGTGCATTCGTCATTGTTAATCATTGAAGAGATGAAATGTGAAAGATGAAAAGTGAAAGATATGATTAGTTTCAGCTGCACGGGTAATCATATTTTTCATCTTTCACTTTTCATTTTTCACCTTTCGTCTTTCACCTTTCGTCTTTCAATCTTCAATTTTCAATCTTCAATTTTCAATCTTTAATTTTCAATCTTTAAGTGTTTGCCAAGGACAATCACCATGACAGCCAGAAGGATGAGAACGATGCCTGTCACCAGTCGCAGCGTGAGTGATTCGCCAAACAAGAGAACACCAATGGCAACGGCTGTCAGCGGCTCCAGTGCACCCATGATGGCCGTTGGCGTTGCGCCCACCTCATGCACGGCAATAGTCATCAGCACCAACGAAAGCACCGTAGGCACCAGCCCCAGCCAGCAGGCATAGAACCAAGCCCTGGGAGACGGCGGCAACTGCAGATGCAGGTCGGGAGAGGTGAACGAATAGGCCAGCAAGCACGTCATACAGATAAGCAGCACGTAGAAAGTGAGCTTCAAGCTCGACATGCGGATCTGCGACTGATTGACCACCACTATATATACGGCATAGGTCAGCGACGAGATCATCACCAGTGCAATGCCCACCACACTGAGCGTTGCACCCTCGCCTCCCCTGTACAGCATGCCGATGCCGACAAGTGCCAACAGTATGGAAGAAACGGTAGTCATGGTCACTCGTTCCCTGAAGAACACGGCCATGATGACGGCAACCATCACGGGATAAACAAACAGGATGGTCGAAGCAATACCGGCATCCATAAAGCGGAAGCTCTGATAGTAGGTGATGCTTGACGCAGCAAACAAGATGCCTAATGACGCGAGCACCTTCAACTCATTCTTGGTGACGACAAACGATTTTTGCTCTGCCAGCAGCATGACACCCAGTATCATGACGGCCATTGAGAAGCGATAGAACAGAACCGACGAGGTGTTTACCCCCTCCGCATACAGCGGCAATGCTCCAAACGGATTTGTTCCGTAACAGACAGCGGCCAGTATCCCGCATACAATTCCTTTATGTTTCATCTATAAAAAAGACATCCGCAGCCGTCAGTCGTTGATATACGACTTCGTTGTCATATCGTAGTACAGTGCCTCCAATTCAGGAAGAGTCAGCTTTTCTATTGAATGCTCAATGATGCGAATCAGCTCATCGCGCCTACGCTCTTCCGACTGGGTAAAACGATCCATGTATGCCATTGTACCTATTATATATATAATGTATTCAACTTCTTTCTAAAAAAATCACTATGCTTCGCAGGGCAACGTCATGATGAAGCGGGCGCCGCCCGTGTATTGCGTGTCAAGCACGACATCACCGCCCAGACGGCGCGCCAGTGAACGGGCCACGGT
>Ga0326512_10003256_pt1 | contig 11950 bp, 15 predicted proteins | sample 1_2617_0518_D_FD_203652 | JGI IMG/M metagenome (GOLD analysis project Ga0326512, IMG submission 203652) | Bovine rumen microbial communities from UC Davis, California, United States - 1_2617_0518 | ecosystem: Host-associated > Mammals > Digestive system > Stomach > Rumen | place: USA... | reverse complement strand
GGTGGTTGTTGGGTAGCGACAATGTAGAAAATTTCGGCTTTTTTTACCAAATTTTTGTGCAATTTGCACAAAACATATGTTCGATTTGTGCAAAGTGACGAAATTTCCGCACAATATTGTACAAAATGCACAAAAAACAACCACATCCGCTCCGGATCCTGCGGGCCGGGACCTGCGTACAGAGTCCAGGCAGACCCGGACCAGTACAGGACGCACAAATTTTGTGCAACTTGCACAATGACAACAACACCACCAATGTAATACAATGGTACCAACAAATAAATCACGCAAGGCCATCAGACCGGGAAGGAGAAACTATATGACAGGAAAGAGCTATATGAGAATATCAGGAATAGAACGAGAGGTTGAAGATCTAGTAGTAAAGTACGGCGCGTACGGTGTGGATGCTATATTAAAAGCCATAGCGCGAGCATCACTGCAGCAGCCTTGTATTACAGAAGATTATGTATTGGTGCTTGTTAGGAATGCATTTGGAAGTATTAAGGAGGGTAAGGAATGAAATTTGAAATTGAATTAACTGACGAGCAGATAAAGAAGTTAGAAAAATTAATTGATATTGTTATAGAAGATGATGATATTTATGTTGCTGAATATGCTATTAAGGTGTTAATCAATAATTTATGAAGGGAGGTGATGCCTATGAGTGTCCACAACATAATCGAGATATCAGAGGATGAGTATCTCAAACTGCATTATAGGATAGACAATTATCAGAATACCATATTGGAAATTCTAGATATTCTAGCATCAGAAGAAATCACAGCGAGCGGCTCTATGTATCAGAAGGGCCGATACGATCTAGCTAAAAAAATTTATTCAAGGATAGAAAAGGAGATAGAAAGATGAAAGAAATTAAAGAAATTTATGACTTAAAGAAAGTAGTATTGAAAGGAATCTATGAGTATAAAGGATGCACACATATCAACCTTGGCGGCCTGACTCCGTCCGATCTTGAAAACTTCGATTCAGTGTATGCAGACTGCGGAAAGAAGTACACACCAAACTGGCTAAAAGAGCGCAACGGAGAGTGCCATATGAAGAGTAAATATAATATTCCGGTTCGCTTCCGTTTCAACATGGCAGATGAAATCACTTCCAAAGAATACATCGACCAGAACATGTACAACAACGCTATTGTAACCATCCGCGTCCGTCAGAAGGAAGGTGCTATTTATCCGTTAGCTATCGTAGTGGAAGAAATCGGGGAAGAATCCACAAAAAGAGATTATTTCGAAGGTCTGTAAAAAAATTAATTTTAACATAATCGGCGGAGCGCTCCGGCGCTCCGTTTATTATAAGGAGGTAGAAAAATGTATAAAGTAGTAACCACATTCCGCGGAAGCGGTGTACAAACAGAAATAGATCTTAAAGAATATTCGACAGCCTTCGACCTGGCTGAGAAGATAAAAAAGCTAGGTGAAGATGATGTAATCGTCAAAATAGAATCGAATAAAACAACTATTCTGAACGGTGTTAAAATCAAATCTACAAAAGTAGTAGAATTAGAAGAGGATGAAGACGGTTTCACAAAATTCATCCTCAATCGCTTCACCAGGAGGGATTAAAAATGAAATTTAAAAGACGACCAAAACATCCATTATTAAAGGAAATACTGACAGATGTAGGCGGGTTCCTTATGATCGCTATTTTAGTATTTCTAGCTATAGCAATACTTTAAGGAGGTGTATTTATGCATAATCCGTCGATTATCACCACATCCACATACCAGACTACTGCACGACAGATTAACTACCTGGAAGAATCTTATCGCGAGCGCTACGGCGCGGACTCTCAGAAGTATGAGGACCTTGCTACTGCTATATTCAATACGATTCCGGAATCTAACTTAAAGATTACGGATGAAGGTATTAAAATAATCAAACCTGCATCCCTCAAGGGCCAAGTCGATATCAGTGATATGTATCAGATACAGGAAGACGCGCCAACCTACGGCCAGGAGTCTAGAGAGACTGGAAAGACTGCGGAAGAAATTAGAGATGAATACGAGTTTACAGAGAACCGTTCTTCCTGGCTAGAAAAACTATACCAGATGGAAGCAGCAGGAAATGAAGAAGCAACAGCAACGTTAGGGCAGATGCGGACTGCAGGAAGTAAAACCTATGAAGAGCTAGCGGCAATAATGAGAGAGTCCTATGTCTTCACCGGAAAAATATAACCATATCTGGGTAAATGACCTACTAGATAGATATCACAACGACAATAACCACAGCAAAAATTCCCGGTCCCTGCGCGTGCTTTTTCCGCCGCTAAAAGAAATTAAGAAGCACGCTGTCAGGTCCAGGGGTAAGCATAAGCAAGTCTATCTAGAAGTATTTTCCGGATTCGATATTGAAACAACTACAACGGAAGACCACAACGGCTATATGTACATCTGGCAGATGTGTATCAATAACACTGTGGTACTGGGTTCGGAGTGGTCTGAGTTTATAGAGCTGCTTAACATAATAGCCAAGTACCTCAAACTATCCAAAGAATACCGCTTAATAATCTGGGTTGCGAATCTCTCATTCGAGTTCCAGTTCATGCGCAAATGGCTTCTAATTGAGTCAATATTCGCGAAAGAGAAGCGTCAGCCTCTGCAGGTCCTTTGCTCAAACGGTATCGAGTTCCGCGAAGCTCTATCTATTTCCGGTATGGGCGGTCTTGCCCAGCTTGCGAAGGAATACTGCACGACTCAAAAACTAGTCGGGGATTTGGACTATAACATACCAAGAAATAAGACAGACGGAAGGAATTTAAAATCAGAAGAACTGCAGTATTGCTTAAACGATGTTATCATATTGAGAGAGTTTAGCGAGTATATATTCAATGAGTTCATTATAAAGCAGAAATATGTTCCGTTAACATCTACTCAGATTATCCGGCGCAAGGTCCAAGATCTAGCTCCGAAGGATATACACAAGGCCATAGTTCCATGTTACTTTCAAACAGAAGATGAGTATCACTTGTACATGCTGTATCTATTCCGCGGTGGATTCGTACATGCTAACTACAGATATGCAAACAAGATTTTAAAGAATGTACTGCACATTGATATCAAATCTTCCTACCCGGATGAGATGTACAATTCCTATGTGCCTGTATCTCCCTTTATGCCTTCCAAGCTGGATATATCGGAAGCGATTAAGAAATACTGCTGTATTATAGATGTTACATTCTATAACCTTAATCCATCGACAGACCATTCTATCGAGTCCCTGAATAAGGTTCTGGATATAACTGGAAAAATTATCGACAACGGCCGAGTACGCCACGCTAATTCCATGCGCGTACTGCTGACAGAGCTTGACTTCAAAATCTATCAACTATACTATAAGTGGGATTCTATGGAAGTACACAGTCTAAAGATAGCCAGGCGCGGAAAGATGCCACGTTATATTATGGCGGCGCTGACGCCCTATTATGAGATTAAAGAGTCATATTCTAGAAAAGGCCTTAAAGATACGATAGAATATAAGAAGTCTAAGCCGTTTGTAAATGGCTTCTACGGTATGACGGTATCCAGGATGCATCCAACGGAGATAAAATACGATGAAGAAATGGGATGGACCGACGAGCTTAACGAAAAGTTCTCATACAAACACGAGATAGATAAGTCTTTCCTTCTGCCACAGTTTGGAATCTGGATCACTGCAGCCGCGCGCAACAAATTATTGACAGTTCAACACCGATGTAACAATGTCTACTACGGTGATACGGATTCTCTCTTTATGGAAAACTGTGAACATAATAGAAGGGTACTGGAAGAGATTAATAGAGAACAGATAAAAAGAAATAAGCAGGCTATTAAGCACTACGGATTAAGTAAGTACTTCCTAACAATTGGTACCTGGGATATTGAGGCTGAAAATATAGACCGATTCAAAACACTAGGCGCGAAGCGCTACATAGAAGAGATAGACGGTAAACTCTCAGTTACCATTGCAGGCCTTCCAAAAAATGCACTTGTAGACTACTGCAAAGAAAACAACTTAGATTTATTTGATATCTTCCGGAATAAGATGTTCCTGGATGTAGTTGTCTCAAAAAAACTAGCACATACCTACAACGACAAACCACATGCAGAAGTTGTTAACGGTGAACTAATGGTTGAGCGGTCCAGTGTTGGAATCTATAAAACTACCTTCCAGCTAACACTGGCAGAAGAGTACTTAAATCTAATGAGAAAAATCAAGGAGGTTGAACAGCATGGTGAAGCTAGAATATATTAACGAAGATAAGCTGTACGGTATAAAATATGATTACAATTTAATTTTGAAAACCTACAAAAAATTGAAAATACCTAAAAATGTATACTCTCCGGAGTATCTGCTGCAGTATGCAGAAGAGTGCAAGTGGTTTGTTTTAATGTCCGCCAGAGGACTGGGAAAAACCACCAACTTAATACTGCTAGGAATGTGCTTCAATAAGCACTACGGAACCACGATAGAATATATAAGAAACACAAAAGAGATGATCATGCCAAAAGTAGCGGAAGAGCTTTTTTCTGTAATCAGAGAAAATGGCTACATCGATAAAATAACAGACGGAAAATATAACGATGTGCGTCTAAAGTCCCGAAAATGGTACTATATTAAGCGCGATAAAGAAGGAAAGATAGTAGATGAAGCACCAGAACACTTTATGAGCATGTTAGCACTCGACGGCCGACTGCCTGAGACGTATAAGTCCGGCTACAATGCTCCACGTGGTGACTTCGTTATCTATGATGAGTTCCTGAGTCGCTTCTACTATTCTAATTTACTAGTAGACTTCCTGGATGTTATTGACACCATCCGAAGGAAGCGCCAGAGCCTTCTCATATTCGCATCCGCGAACACGATTAACAAGCAACACATGTACTTTCATGACTTATCTATCTCTCAGCATGTCAAGGCTATGAAAATGGGTGATAAAATCATGGCCATCACACCAAAGAAAATGCATATTTACGTTGAGATCATGAGTAAAACCACGATAGAAAAGACTAACAAGTTCCAGAAGGATGCTATCAAGTACTATTACGGCTTCGAGTCAGAGCAGATTAATGCTATTACAGGAGAAGACACATGGAACATAGATCTGTATCCACCTACACCGAAAGATTATGTAATAATAACGCGTATCTTCTATATTAGGTTCAAATCAGAATTAATTAATCTAGAGCTATGCAGGAAAGACGGCGTTTACTTCGTTAACACACACTTAGCCACTCAAACATACCCAGACAGCCATATATTCACTTTAGATAAGGATCCCACCAACTCTCACGAGTTCTACGGTTGCGGCTATCTAAAGACTCACAAGTTTATATTTGACCTGATTAAGAAGGGTCAAGTTACCTATGCGACAAATGATATCGGCTCCCTTTTAGAATCTTATCTGATGGAATTCAAGAAAAATCCAAGGTAAAAACAAGGTTATACCATCGGTAAACAAGGTTATACCATCGTTAAACAAGGTAAAAAAAACAAGGCACTATACAAGGTTGTACAGTGCCTTTTACTTTGTTTAAAGCATAATGGTATAAACATCTAGGAAGGTTTTTACAAATTCACCCAGGATATCCCGGAAGCGTAAGTCTAACTCCTGTTTAATAGTATCCATGGCGGTAGTTACTCCGATATTTCCATGTAAATGGTTGTCGGTGTCTGTGATATCATCACCCGAAGCCGCATCCTTGACTGAATTATAGGTCCGCTTGTCTGTTCCGCTGGCGGTGTCTGTTCTACCGTAAGTTGTAGAATCCTGGTTTTTTGTTGCGGTTCCTTCCGTTTTTCTCTGTGAGGATGGTACATAAGTATTATAGTTATTCATACCAGCCTCAGAGTCTGTCTCTGTGATTTCTGTACTTTTGCTAGTGGTATCACTGCCGGAGAGGGTATGAGTTTCACCATGCATAAAATCTTCACTTCCCGACTTTGTATGTGTCTCACCATGTGTAAACTTAGTATAGAGGTCCTCATATCGATCATAGTTCTCTGTAGGGTTATAGTTGTAGTCCTGCACTGCCTGGAATAATCTAGAAATCTGCTGCAGCTTTAAAGGGTTCGCGTTGGCTGTGTAGTTGGTCCATTTTGATATAAAATCTGCAGCCGCAAGCTCTTTATTTGTCCTCATAGTGACAAAATAGCGCTGTGTATACAGTTCAATGTATGGTTCGATATATGTTACCGGAATCGTGATACTGTTATTGTCTACATCTTTCCATGTCAGCTTCAGGTCGCTTTTACCTGTGTTGTAATTTGCAGTACCCATGAGATCCTCAATAGTATGTAGTACTAGGCTCATGCTACTCAGCTCCCTTCTTTAGTTTTTTTACTTCTGATTCTAGCTTGTCAATGCGGTCCAGTAGGCCCCAGATAGCATTAACAATTTCAATATTGGTTACAAGTACAGGTTTTTTATCCTTTTTCATCATTTCACCTCCTAAACATTAATAATTACATGGCGGCCCGCCTTCAATGGCATGTCACCCTTTTTTGTTTTTTTCAACATATCATTAATTGAAATAATATTAAACTTTCCAGTCTGTCTGCAGGCATCCACCAGCGTGGAAGTTGTCTGGCAGAAAATAATCTCACGTCCAAAAGTTAAATTGATAACGGTGGATGCAAAACTAGAACAGTCACAATTAACTTTCGTCTTTTCAAGCTCCTGGAAGAATTTTGTCGGATTCCATCCGCAGGCCTTCGCTACATTATAGAGCTGTGTTCTTTGCGCCTGGTTGTAGCCTACATTTTTATTGAGTGCTATCTTTTTAGCGATTCTGCCGGCCTTCCTTCCTTTTAATACAGACTTGTATCGGATGCATGTATCCTGGTAAAAGTAGTAATATGGTCCGACTTTTAATTCCGTTCCGGACTGGTTTCCAGGTTTGCCGCCTGTCACTTTGCCATTCTCTCCGATACTGGCCCAAGCATATAGGTTCATTTTGTCCCCTCCTTCGCTTCTAGTTTCTGAGTGACTGTAGTAATTAGTTTTGCCATGGCGGTGGTATTCTTATTAATAGAGTTAATAAGTTCTGTTTGCACTTTAAAGATGTAATAGCATAAAATACCACACATCACGATAGGAAAGCCTACCACGCTAATAGCATTAATCAGTTCTGTCATTGTCATCACCTTCTGCTCCTTCCTGGTCCTCACTTTCGTTAGGATCCTCTAGGTTTTCAACTTCTTTTTCTAAGATCTCCGCCCGGGCGTCTGTGGATTTTATTTCATTTTCCCAGGCTCTCGAATATTTGACGGATGTATTTAGACCAAAGATTCGATTTAGATCTTCAGAGAGTTCTTTTCTACATTTTAACATATTGTCTGTTAGTATTCTAGAAGTAGAATCCATTCCATGTAGTTCGTCTTCGTTGGTCTGACTTCCCTGGTTAATGGTCTGCAGGTTCTGGCCGTAGAAGTTATAGAATTGCTTCAGTACATCGTCAAACAGTCTAGACAGATAAGGGATTCTATCAACGTTTTTCACGTCTGAAAGATTAACCTGTTTCAAATCGCCTTCGATAACATCCAGAATATTATCGGAGAGAACCGCGCCGAATTTACCAGCTTTTAATGCTTCGACTGTTTGTTCTATGGCGACTTTCGTCTTATCATCATTAACGACCGGAATAGGCAACAGTCTCGCATATGTGATGTTACAGTCCAGAGAGATAGCTATCTCACTGAGGTAATGGACTGTAAGCCATAAGATGGAATCCGGTGTTGCGCTGTCGTTGTTGCGTCCGTAAACCATATCGATGGACCGCGCTCCGCGCGTGCTTCCGATCGGTGTAGTCAGAAGTACTTCCGTTCCTTCTCCGTATGCATCCACATCACCAGTAAGACCACCCTGGCCACAATATAACACGTCGTTAATCTTTCCAACGGATACATGACCAAACGCGTGTAAGTATCCTTCCAGGAAGCGCGCCGGCATGGACTCCGGCAGGCCTTCCCAATCAAACATAGAATTGAGTGTGTCGAACATGATATCAAAATATGTCTTGATATTAAAAGCTTCTGTTTCTTTTGGTTTTAATGACTTGTAAAAATCTTTCATGTAAACAAAATTTTGCATTATAATCTAACTCCTTCCTTTAATAAGCTATAGAGCTTTTCAACTTCGTGCTTCAATGGTTTACTGTCTCCGCTAAATGTTAGTGTTGGGTTCTCACATCGGGTAAAACCAGACAAGTCACTCAGCTTGTAAGACTTATAACATGGAAATCCGTAAGTTTTACCATAGGTGTCCGGTCGGTTGTACGTTGTATTAATACGGTACAGGGCGCATCTGGCTGTAATTTCATATTTACCATTTCCGGCGGATTTTCCAAACTTCTGGATAGAAGGCGCTGACATATTTGACATACTGGAAAGTGCGCTAGTCGCACTCCCTGCTAACATAGGCGCGGCGGCTCCTCCTGTGGCTGCAGTTGCGGCGGCCGCTCCTGCAAGGGAAGCAACTCCGGAAGCCATGCCCGTTATATTTCGCATCATAGCAGAATTTTGCTCGCGCGCGCTGGATAAGGATAAATCAATATTGATACCCATATCCGCCACTACGGTATCCGCCAGCGTGTCACCACAAAAGATCTCATACTGCAGAGTTCCGTCAATAGGATTATAGACGCAAAATACTTTTAATCGGTAGCCCATGAAGAAATTTGTATCAAGGTCAATAAAACCATATAGTGGCAGATATAAAGATAGTTTAGTATAAGGATGATAATCCAGGAAGTTTTTAGTTTTTTCTTTAATCATAATGGATCCGATTAAAACTCTGTGCTGTACTGTCTTATTAATTGCGCTAACAGATACATTTCCGCGGGCGATTCTGGATAGGTTAATTTTAGTCACTGTGGATAGACTTAAATAGGATGATGATACCGGATAAAATCTAACTCCGACAATGGACTGTTCCAGGTTTTCATATAGTCCCTGTACAATATTAATAAAGTCGCTAAAGTCGTTCATATCCCCAACGTCATCCCAGAACCATCTTATAAAGTCAGAAAATTGCGTTGCCGTCAGCCAGTAATAGTTGTTATTTGACAAGGTAGCCGCGTTTGCTGACATGGTTGAAGGTGTAGTTCTAGGCCGTTCGTCGCTTCGTTCTGATTCGTCTGAATCGTCGTTGTCGTCTGTCTGGTAGTCGTTTTTATACTCCTCATGTTTCGACTGAGTGTCCCATGCTGTTGGGTCTGCAGAGTTCTCAAAGTAGAAGCAAAACGCATCGTCTGGCAGTGTACCAGTAGACAAGTAGTCCATGGCCTGGCTCTCATCCGTTGTCAATACCAGGTTAAAAGGTGTCAGACGGCCATTGATATTAGCGTCAGCTCCGAAATACTGTGAGTCACTTAAAAGTGTTTCGCCAACGGCAAAATATCTGTAAGTGTTTCCGTCAGCATTATAATAGGAATACCAACGTTCATCCGTATAACCTACACGCAAGTCTTCACCATGGTATAGCTCACTGGCTAAACCTTCCTTAATTTGTACAAGGATATCTTCCAGCGGATCCGCTACATAGTGGCACCAGTAAAACGGATAGTTCTTATATGGCAGATAGCAGTCTGTTTTAATCTGGTATGATGTAGTTGCTGTTGAATCACCCAAGCCGGCAAAAAATTTAATATCCCAGTTAGTGGCATTGCTGGCTGTGGTTCCTATTTTCTGATTATTAATAGCGATACCGTTCGCGGCTGCTACATTAATATCAATGTAGGAAGCCTGATAATTGTTGGAATATGATGTTAATACATCCTGCCAGTTGTTTGCCAGAATAAAATTTGAAGCAGAATTTGAACTTAGGTATTGTTTCGATAAAATGTATGACGTGTTGGTGGATACCGCGCCGTTGTTTTGTAATGTTAATACATCATCCCAGGTCTCATGCGTATCCTCATAAATCATAGTTCCGTTACCATCACCCACCGGAAAATTAGCGAATGAGGTCCCTGTTGGTTTTTCTAACTCTGTAGAGAGTGACATAGAGCTATTAAGGTGTGAACTGCTGTTGCTGTTGATGTTTCGCGTTGCAGAGTCGTTGTGAATAATTTTAAAAGCGAGACCGCCGTCATCTTTCACGTCGGTAACAAGGCCTACATAGCGAACACCGGAGACGCGTTTCATGTTCTTAAAACAGACACCCATGGAAGTATTGAAGGTGTCGCGTACGATGCTGTTTGTAGTGTTAGCAATGGTTCCAAAAGATGGCAATAAGAATTGATGTTGTACGGTGTTGGGGCCGTTTTTGTAAGAATATAGGCGCGTATGCTGTGCGGTAACCATAATATCCTCTGCATCCAGTGCTGTGTCGTCTGTTATTTTGTATTTTTTCTGATAATCTTCTAAAATATCATAATTCAATATTGTACACCTCCTTATACTACTGTAGTTCCGGTTCCGGCTGTTTCAACAACTACTGATAGACAAGAAGTATCATAGACAGGAGAGCCGAATTCTTTTATCTTGAATTCAAAATCATCATGCAGAATTAAATTCTTGTCTACTATATACCTATTTTTCTTTTCTTCCTGCCTTAATACCAGCTGTGTTGAATTTTTAAGATCTGACTTGTAAGTCATAAGCAGATCACACTCGCTGGCTTCAATAACTGCAAGGCCGCCGGAATAGGATATTTTACCGATGTAATAATAGCGCTTAAATTTTGGGATGTACATGTAGTTATAAGCAGCTATATTTTCAGCGTCTGATTTGAAATTAGGTGTGATTAAAACAGGCGTTTCCACGTTAAGGGACCCTGCTTCTTTAAACCGAACATCTGCTAACTCTATTTCATCGGAAAGAGATTTGTCTACAACTTCATACGAAGAAGCGTTTTTGTACAATTTAACATTCATATTTTATTCACCTTCTTTTCTATATTTAGATTAAGGCCCCAGGATAGGAAATCCAAGGGCCTTAGTTGGGGTGGAGAATCTATTATGGATTTTAACTTAAAAGCAATACTACCGAGTTGTTGCGTGTATCAACGAAGCGCTTATTAGCTACATGATGGAAGTATGTTGTATAGTCTCCGTTGGCAATGTACTGGCTAGTCACCTTCTCAAGTCGTGCAGTGATACCGGCTGTATATTTGTCGGTGATCAGGCCGATAACGTTCTCGGTTATGGTGGTTTTTCCATTTACTTCTGTTTTAACCTGAGCTGTTACACCGAGGGAAGGTATGATAGTGTTGGAAGGGTTCTGCCAGTAGTTGATAGTGTTATACGCGCCGAAGTTTGTCAGCTCGTTGTGGAACACGTCGGACTGCATGAAGAATTTAACCTTCTTATCAATTTCATCCAGAAGGATAGTGTTGGTGTCGGCCTCCGGTGTGAAGGTTTCAATTGTGGCATCGTTGTAGACTTTAGAATATTCTGTCATTCTATTTCTAAGTCTGATAATAACCTGACCAAGCCACTTCAGGAAGTCAGCATCTAAAATTGCCTGAGCCGCTGTGAGTGCGCGGCCGGACTCTGCAAGATACTGAGACAGACACTGTACCTGAGCGGTAGAGTTGTTGATGGTCTGGCACAAGACGCGCTTGGAAAGTGCGTGGATATTGTAGTCGATAGTATTGTCTACGGTTGCTTCAACCATGGCTGCAAGGTCTAGAACACCTTCTGCAGATGTAAAGTACTGCTTAAACATCTCATTAGGAATTGAATTCTTCACCTGCCAGATGCCATCCTGGTAGTAGATCTTATCATTGGTATTGATACCGTAGTATTTTCCGTCGAAATAGTTCTGTCCGTTCTGTAGTGTCCATATCTCAGAATCTTCTGTCTGCAGTAACTGAGCCTTAACGCGCTGGACGACTCCGCCGAATTCCTGTGAGTCAATCATGAGACCGTAGTCTTTTCCAACATACTTGCGCACATCAAAGTAGGTTTTTGCTACACCTACAAGGAAGGAATGTGCGAAGTTTTCGA
>Ga0326512_10003255_pt1 | contig 11952 bp, 17 predicted proteins | sample 1_2617_0518_D_FD_203652 | JGI IMG/M metagenome (GOLD analysis project Ga0326512, IMG submission 203652) | Bovine rumen microbial communities from UC Davis, California, United States - 1_2617_0518 | ecosystem: Host-associated > Mammals > Digestive system > Stomach > Rumen | place: USA... | reverse complement strand
AGTTCAATACTATCGATAAAGTCATCATCGCCCTTTTCTTTGTTCTCTATATGATTGGCTACGCTTGGCTGATTGAACCAAAGAAAGAGACGGCAAAGAAAACGGAGAAGAAAACAATGATGCAAAAACAGGAAAGACGGCAGACAGAGAAACGGCAGCCCAAATCTCTGTCTGCTGATTGGCCATTGGATTTAGGCAAATACTTCTATACCATTGACATTGCCCCTGGCTATGAGATGGAGGATGAAGAATATGAAGTGATAGGAGAATCTGGCGGTAATCTGATAGTGAGAAAGCACAACGACTGGCCTGATATCAGCGGACACTTTGAATGGTACTGCAATGAGAAACTTTCAACTACCCAACAGATGTTTGACTATGTTGTGGCTCACCATAGAGCCATCGTCAATCAAATGCAAGAGGTAAGGAGACGGGGTATCAGCCGTCAGTTTGACGAAGCCTCTTATTATCAAGACCATTATGATGAATATCTGGATGACCCAGAAGACGAACTCCGCTTTCCTCCAGAAATATTTGACGCAAATGATGAATGATAGTTGCCTTAAACTCTTTTATTTCCAACTAACAGGAGAAAACAAATATCGAGGATGAAACGCTGAAAAGTGTTATTGACTTGATAGGCTAACAGAAATCCCAAGAATTATAAAGTAGAATTATAATAAAGCAGGATTATATTCTTAATAAAATGCTTATCTCGCCAAAACTACGCTAAATTTGGATATGAAGAAATGTTGAAAAAAAGGAAGTGACTTATTGTCAGTCACTTCCTTTTTAATGCTGTAAGCATCTAAATGTCGGCATTGCTGACGAAATATCGAACACGAAATTCATTGAAGACTTCGAAAAATCGTGAACTTCATTCTAGCTGTGCAAACCTCCAAATGACTTTTTGTTTGCGAAGGTACGACATTTTTGTGACGTGACAAACTTTTAAAAATCTCTGCCGCAAGCAATATCAGACGCTATGAAAGCGTACTGGTCAACTATCCCTTACAGGGACGAGGAAAATAACGAGAGTAATAACCAAGACAATGAAACGAGTCTAAAATTCAACTTTGCACGAGGTGACGAGCAAAGCAATACCCACGTCAGCGGATTGCGCAAGGTGTGGATGAGCCTCAACAATGAAACATTTTATACAGATGACTTCCACTTTCTAACCTACATAGAGCAGAGGATGGGGCTGAAGTTCCATAATGCGACAGTTCTTGACCTTTGTCTTGATACACCGTTTAATGTCAGCAAAGATACTGAAAAATTGGCAGAATTGAAACCCTTTAGTGAAAAAACTTATGAAAATCTTGCGTAATTCAAGAAAATTGCGGATTTGGCGGAACAAAAACGGAACATAAAAAATAGAAGGCCTCTGAAAAATCAATCAGTTAGACCTTCTAAATGTCGGGATGAGGCGACTCTTCGCATGTAAAATGTTGCATAACCTCGCCTCATCCTAAACAACGCTAAATACCTTTAAAATAAAGGGTTTTGATGTTAAGTTGCGTAAAATTAGTTGCGTGAAATTTTTATTTGATGTAACTTTGTTGCGTCAAAAGGTGATTAAAATGGTGATTAAATAATTTATGCAAGCTTTATGGCATTGAAATATGTTTCACGAATCTACTTCCAAGGAAAAGTAACCGCTTATTTTAAGAAGAACGGTGCAACATTGCGTTATAAGCTATTTAAAATAGATGAGACATACCTAACCAAGAAATATAGGGTAAAGGATACATATACATTGCAAAACCCAAATGAAATCAATGCTCAGATAGATGAATTAGAAGAGAAAGTTGATAATGCTATTGCGGCAATCCTATATGATAATCCTAAAGCTGTAATCAACGGAAAAGTTCTCGATGAATACCTTGCTACTCATAAAGACAAGACTTCTTTTGTTGTTACAGAAGAAACAAACAGAGCGTTGTTAACGGATTTTAGGGCTTATAACGCTAAAAAGGAAGAAGAATTGCATAAACAAGATTTAGATAATGGTGAGACGAGAAAGAAACACCCTACCATTAAGGATTATATTAGTTCTGCAAATGCTTTAGCTGATTATGAATATGATAATAAGACCCAATTCTTTTTGAGTGATATAACAGAAGATTTTATTGAAGATTTTTGTGAGTGGCTAGCAGATGAGCATATAGATACAAAGGAGCATAAATATAAATGTAAGGGTGAGATGGTCAACAAGACCATAAACAAGCGATTAGAGAATCTATCTGCATTTATCAGAGCATATTATAAAGATGATAATACAGCAGATATGATAATGAATGGGAGACTGAATGATAGTAAGCAAACAAGAGTAATTGCTTTAACTCTTGATGAAGTTAAGGACTTGTATTATATGAAGTTGAAGAATGCAACTTACAACAAGGTACGTGACTACTTTGTATTTCTATGCTTAACTGGCTTGCGATTCTTAGATTTGACTCTGTTAACTGAGACAAATTTCCTTCGTCAAAAGAATGGTGTATATAGACTTTCTTATATCTCTCATAAGACTAAGGTAGAGGTGGAGTTTGACCTTACCTCAAAGGCGCAAGAAATTGCAGTACGATATAATTTCCGATTCAAAGACTATACCAATCAAGGCTTTAATAGAGCTTTGGGAGAATTATTGGAGCAAGAACATCTTTATGAGGATGAAATTTCTGTTATACGTAATGTGCTAAAGAAAAAGATACAGACCAAAGTTTATCGAAGAGATAAAATTTCAGCTCATACGGCTAGAAGGACTTTTATTTCTTGCTTAATAGCTAAAGGCGTTCCACCTTACCAAGTAATGACAATGTCTGGTCATAAACGATTCACGACTATGGAAGTTTATGTGATGAAGTTTTCTCCAGAAACGCAAGGTGCAAGTAAAAAATTAGAATTTTAAAATATACGATTATGGCAGTAGTAGAAAAAACTCATGCGGATTCCGACCTTGCTAGGTTCTTCCGTGCTTATATGATTTATCACAAGCAGAATCCTGATGCTGTGCTTGATTATACAGAAATCAATATGGCTCTAGGAAGTGCTTTATATGGCTTGGATGAGCAGTATTCAACAAAAGAGTTTATTCTTTCTATCAAATCTGATTTTGATATAATCTCGAAAGCTCTAGAGAAAATTGCTTACCAAGCAAATAGAGATATTAGAAGTAGAGAGGGAATCCGTGATAAGTATTCTGTGACAGAAGTGTATTATACCGTTCCTGACATTGAAGGTAAATGGATAATCTCTGGTACTGCCGTTAGAAAGGCTATAACGGAAGGTAGGCTTAGAGCTAAAGAGGTATTTGGGAAGAAAAGCAAATATCAAATTCTTAAAGAGGATTTTGAAAATTATGCAAATTCTAATGGAATAAAAAAACGATAGATAATTCCTATTATACCTTATTATATATATAAACGTCAGGGGTGTAACGACTTTTGTTACAACCCCCTTTAAAAAAACGTTAAATTGAACGAATATAAGATAAGTTTGACTTATCCTTTATCATCAAGAGCTTGAATCAAGTCATCAAGCTCTTTTTTTATTTCCTTCCTCATGTAGAGGTCATTCTTGCTCTTTGTGTACTTGATTCCGAGCTTGAATGCCTTTGTGATAAGTTCCCTACTCATCTGCTTGGTATCAACAATGTCCATTTCAAGACGGTCATTTTCGATGGATTTAATGTCATCATCGTCAACTAGATATTTCTTCAAGACGGTATCGTATTGATTCTCAGTTACATGTGCTCTTTTCATAATTCTCAAATATTTTTTTCGCTTTGAAGATGAATCTGATTTTTCACATCCTCTGAAGCCTTCATAATCCATAATCTTCAAGTGGTAAAAATGGGCTGAAACCCTAATAAAATAAATAGTTTCGAGAGGTTTCAGCCCCAAAACCACGCTTGGTTTTAACTATATAATTGATTTTAACTAATCAATACCATGCGTTCCATGAATCGCTTAAAATGGCATGTTGTAGAAGCACTCACGGAAATGAGCATCAAACTCATTGCTTATCATCTGCTGCAAGCGGTTCTCGAAGTAGTATAGGAAATCACCTTGGTTATAAAGTGGTTCACTAGTACAAGCAAATCCCCTCATATTATGATTCTCGATTCTTGAACACTTTTTCTTTGATTTTCTCATAATCGTTTGGTATTATATTGAATTTATTAATGTTCTTGCGGCACAGCTCTGGCCACATTTCCTTTATTCTCTTTCTCACTGTCAGATAGTTCAAGTACCTTTTCGCCAACAGTTCCATAAACTCTTCGGTGAATACTTCTGGATGATATTCAAGGTATATCCTTATTTTCTCCATTTCATCGAAGTTGCCGTATTGGAGTCCCAATTTGTTCATTATTGCAGCGGTGTGTTCCATGTCGCATCCGTTTGATTTCCGTTGTTATTGAAATATCCGAATCCCTCTGCTAATGCACGTTGGAACTGTAGGATTGCTGATTTATAGGCACTGCCAACCAATGTATCTTCATCGCATTTGCCTAGCATCTGCGTCATAATGATGGAGAGTGATGTGCCTAGTTTGGCTAGCTCTTCAAGGTTAATATTCTCATTGTTGGCTTTGAGTCTAGCTTGGAATGATGTATCGTACATGTTGTGCATAAGCTCATTATCGTCTCTGAGGTATTCGTTTTCCTTTCTTAGAGACTGAAGCTGTCTCTTCATCTTATTGTAGTTATTCCTCATAAGTCGTACCGTTTATAATGTTGGTTAGGTTAAAGTCTGGCAAGTTTAACATCCCTTGAGCTAGCTCTGCCTTGGTTGCATTGAGTGCCTTTTTTATTGCCCTAGACATTGGGCTGTTGTCGCTATTGGTAAGCTTATCGAGGCTGTCAATGATGATAAATAGATAGGTTAGTTGCTTGGTGACTGCCATTTGTCTCTCTTTCTCTCTATAAATGGTATCATAGGCTTCCTCTCTGCTTTCAATACCCTTCTGCAAAAAGTCATTCTCATTTTGGAGCTTGTCTAGCTCTGATTGCTTATTGTATTTCTTTCTCATAACGTTATATTCGTTGGTCTCTTATTATTTTTATCCTTCACTTCTATTATTTTGTTTTTGCAGAAATCGTCAATCACGTTGCTGCATATCTCCCTCACTCGCTCTTCTGTCATAGGCTTCTGCATGCCTTTGCGGATTAGTTTTCTCATGGCTTCATATCTTGCTAGCTGTTTTTCACGAATCCTTTGCTTTGCCTCAGAAGAGTGCGTCTTTCCGCTGAATCTTGGGTTTATTCTCTTCTTTTCTTCACTCATTGGTGTCTTTTCTAATTCACTCTCGTTATTTTCTATGTCTGCTGCAAAATAGCTCATTGCCCTCTCATGTGTTTTATCATCGCATTGTTCAATGCAGTTATTGAATCCTTCACGTCTTGGAATAGCAATCTGAATCTTGTATCTTCAAGTCTAAGTCCCAACGATGATAGGTGTTTGCCCATCTGCTGAAGTTCCTTATATGCCAACCTTATTTCATTCTCAGTGTTGATATGCTCCTTTACAATCCTTTTTGCGCTTTCATTAACGATTCCGAGCAAATCCGATTCTGTCATTCTCATTATTTTCTTCATTTTGGTATCTTTGTTTTGTTTTCGTCTGTCATTCATTGGTGATGGAATCACCTCTATTCAAAATGTAAGTCTTTTAATTATAAATATCAAGAGAAATCAAAAAGTAACTCTTTCTTGGGGGAAAAATCAAAAAATTTTTTCCAGAATCCAGACAAAACCGATGCCTTTTTAAAACCCCACTCCCCCATTTCCCCTCCTGAGTCGGTCTAGACATAGCCCCCCCTAGGGGTCCAATCCGAGGGTTGGATAACTTGCTTTAGCTTTGCTGTTTGATGTGGGTTTGATTGCTCTCATGCGAAGTCTGAATCTAGATTGAACACAGAGGGTTTGAAATCCAGCTGTTTCCTGACGTTCTGAGACGTTTTCACCTCTTCAGTGGGCAATTATCAAGCTGAGTCGGCTTGAGAGCGTTGTGGGGCTTCTTGTAAAGTTTCGTTACATTAGAGCCCCATTTGCATTGCTCAACGTTGTCTCAGTTGGTGTCTCATTTTGCTGTCTCACTTTTCGTATCATTCTCTGTCTCGCTTGCAAGAGCAGCCTCTTCCTCTGCCTTGGCAGCAGCCTCTTCAATCTCTTCCGTTGAGACCTCGAATAGCCTAGCATCCACTCTGTCAGCATAGCAGAGGTATAGGTATAGTTGCACATGCGGCTTTTGAGTGTCCACAAGCTTGAAGAAGTTATAGAGGTTTAGCTTATAGGATTCTTCGTCACCAAGCCTTGAAGCCCTCTGTATTCTCTCTAGCAGCCTATAGCCCTCTGAAACGGCAACTGTTGACCATCCCTCAGTGCAGCAGTTCTTAATCTTGATGTCCCTCTTCCTTATCACCTTCAAGTTTTGACCTATGCAGTGCCTTGCAAGCAGCGAATCAAGCTCGTTGAAGCAGTTCTTGTCAATGAAGTCCATGATTTTGCTGTAGTTGCTGAAAAGGTCAGTTGAAGTGCTGAGTGTTTGCAAGTATCTGTTGTAGCAGTCTAGTATTTCTTTAATTTCCATACGTTGAACTAGTTTTAATATTATTATTTTCTCTCTGAGACTGCAAGCAAAACCTCACCAAACAGAGGTTTTGCAAGCAGCAGTCTCTAGCATTCTTTATTCATACGATGACTCTAGCAGAGAGTCATCATCTTCATCATCTTCAAAGTCCCTTGGGTCGAGGAAGATTCCATCAATCCAACTTGAAGTGTCTTTTGCATTGGTGCTTGAACTGTCAAAGTTTCTGTTCTTTTCTTTTTTCATAAAACCTCTTTATTTACTATAATATTATCTTTATATATTCTTTAATTTATTCAATATATTATATTATTATTATATTATTAATATATTAATAGAAGTGTTGATAAGTTGAAAGTCTGATATGTTATGGTCTGATATGCTCTGCTATGCTGTGTATTGCTATGCCATGCTATGCTGTGTTATGCTATGCTATGCTTTGCTATGGATTGCTATGCTATGTAATGATATGTTATGTTATGTAATCCCAATCGTGGTTCCAGAAGATTTGGGGTCGCTCATGAACTTACCAAATCTGTCCCTAATTGACCTCTTCCTAAGTGGCTGTTCAAGTGCCTCGAAGTTGATTACATACTCTGAAGCATTACCAAGCCCATTGCCAATCTTTCTATCAACCAAGCCATAAATCTTCAGCTCTGCAAAAGCTTCATTCAACTTGTCATGACCAACACCACCAATCTTGCAAAGCAGTTTGTTATTGATGGCTATTATTCCGCTTTCCATCGCCTTGCTATTCTCAGTCCAAAGCAACAATGCTCCCAATGTCTTTTGAGCAATAAGGCTCATTTCTGAATCCAATATGTTGGATGGTAGCTGTTTCAATACGATTCCCAAATCCTTTTTTTCCATTATCCTTTAGTTTAACTCGTTATTTTCATCTTCATACGGTTTTTAGATGAAGGTCGGTGTGGGGAGTTAAACCGTATGATGAAACCCACACCAACCAATATAAAAGTTATAAGAGTAACACCTATAACTATTTAAAGTATAATAATTTTCTGAGAAAAATCAAGTCCTATAGCCACTTTTTTTCAAAAAGTTACTCTTTTTTCTAATCATCATATATTTATCAATAAAAATGCCTTGGATTTGCCGCCAATTTGCAGAAACCCAAGGCATAATGGAAATAAGAAGCCTAAAGATAAATACTATGAGATTTAGAATAATTAGCGAATATCCAAACTACGAAGTGTATGAAGATGGGACAATAATTAGAAGGGAACACACTAGCTTCAACGGCTATCACCTCAAGAGAACTGTGATAACACCGTACACTGCAAAGAATAACTATGTGATGGTAAAGCTGCATGATAGATACGGCAAGAGCAAGACGCAGTATCTACATCGTATCGTATGGATGGCTTTCAATGGCGAGATTCCAAAGGGTCTAGAGGTATGCCATGAGGACTGTAACCGTCAGAACTGCAAGCTAGACAATCTTCAACTGAAGAGCCATTCTGCCAACTGTAGGAATCCAGAGTCAATAAAGCATTATAAGGCTGCAAATGCGCTCTGTCATGGCAAATTTAACCGTGAGCTTATGCAACAAGCAAAAAGCAAGGAAAACAAGGAGAGGTTAAAAAAGGAATATATGTCCATGTTGACACAAAAGGGGTCTGTTAGAGTGTTTGCCTTTATGAAGTCGGCTCATTGCAACTATTATACGGCAGCAAGGATTATCAACGAAATGTCTGAAAGCACTAGTAAAATGGGGGTATCTTAAAAAAAGATGCTCCCAAATTTGTTTTTCTTAAATCTTTTCCATATCTTTGCTAAAATTAAAATCTAGTGTTATGAAAGAGTTAAAGAGAGAATACAAAATCGACAACAGCATCTTCTTCAACAGCAAGTTTGGGGCGAAAGTGTTAAGCAACATGTACCCATGTAAGCTTGAGTACAAGGGTGAAGAGTTCCGAAGTGTGGAAGAAATGTTCCATGTTCTGCTGTATCGGATGCTCATTGACAAGACCAAGGCATGCAAGAATGCCTTTGAATGTAAGGAACTGTATAACACCTACGTCATGGAGAAGAAGGAAAAGAAGGGTAAGTTGGAGAATGATGAAGAGTATGAGAAGAGACAGAGGCAAAGGCTGATGGAAGAATACCGTCTCATTCACCTCTGTCATCAAGTGAAGTTCGAGCAGTTCAAGCCGTTCCGTGACATCATCATCAACTCTGGAGATAAGGACATCGTTGAATGGTGCTATTGGATTTACGATAAGCGGATTGACACCTTTGGGACGTATCGAGACGATGAGAAGGGGCTGTTTGTCGGAGGGAATATATGTGGTCGGAGCATGATGCAAGTACGCAAAGAGTACCTAGAAAGACAGAAAATGAAGAGTTAGATGAGACAAGTGGGGAAATGTGAAGAAAATATAATTTTCTTGGCTATCTCACTTATTTTTCGTATCTTTACATCACTTGCTCAATGAGCTTTGGGAGTGAAATTCTAGATAGTGACAGTGCGCAATGCCACACCTTCCAACTCCGAGCAATCAGTAGGCTAGCCCTAGCCATATAGGGTATAGCAGCATCCCTTCTTTTACTGATAGAGGATTAGGCGACAGCCATCATTGGCTCTTGTCGCTAGGGATAACTGTGCTGCGAAGCAAGAGTGCAGAAGCTTAAAGATGCACGCTCTAAAGGCATTGCGTATGTTCAAATGTTCTTTATACAAAGGTAATTCCGCTGTTATTCTCAGTAGGATTGGTAGTGAATCGGTTGACTTGGTAGTTACTTCACCTCCTTACGATAACCTCCGTTCATACGGTGGTGTTGGTGAAGGGTGGAACTTCGAGACCTTCACTGCTGTTGCAGCCCAACTCGCTAGGGTGTTGAAGTCTGGAGGTGCTCTAGTGTGGAATGTCAGTGACCAATGCGTAGATGGCTCATACACGTGTACCTCACTACGTCAGGTGCTGTACTTCACTGATGTCCTAGGCTTGCGTCTGCATGATGTCATGATGTGGCAGAAGCCCAATGCCATGCCTCGCAAGAGAGGAAAGAGATACCAAGCATCCTTCGAGCCGATGTACGTATTCAGCAAGGGTGAGCCAAAGACCTTCAACCCCATCATGCGTGAGTGTAAATGCAGTGGCAGAGCCTATAAGTCCACCTTCAAGAGTAACGTCCACGAAGGTAGAATAGAGTGTAAAGAAGGTGTAACTCCCTCAGAAACAGTGGATTCAAACGTGTGGGTCATTCCTACAGCATCCGCTAGTGAGACCAACTTCACCTTTAAGGATGGGCGCAATATTCACCATACGGCTGTGTTTCCAAAGGAACTAGCACTGAGGCACATACGCACGTGGACAGAGGAAGGTGACACCGTTCTTGACCCCTTTATGGGCAGTGGTACTACTGGCCTTGCAGCCCTAGAACTTGGACGTTCTTTCATCGGTTGTGAGCTGAATGATGACTATTTCGACATGGCATCCGAGCGCATTGCGGATATTACGTCAGAAAGAGGTGAAGAGGTAAGCAATGTGTCCCAAGAGGACATCTTGACACCCAAGCAGCTAGTGAAGGTAGCCGTAGGTCAACACCACATGAAACTCTACATGCAGAGGGTGGAGCGTAGCGTGTATCTGAAGCTTGGTCTATCCAATCTACACTACATGAAAGAACCCATCAATAAGGGTGCTATGTGCTTGTTATTCATGGACTTAAAGGGACGTAACGTAGCCTTTGTGGGCTTGCTGAATAATCCATCTAGGTCTTATCCCAATGCCGTGATTGTAAGCAGAATCATCGTCTTTCCTCAGTTCCAACATCGAGGTTTGGCAGTGCCTATCTTAGATAGTGTAGGGGCTATGCTAGCTGCGAAGGGGTTACAACTCTTCATTAACACTGAGCACAAGAGCTTTGGCGAGCGTCTTGACTCGTCTCTATGTTGGATAGGTACTACCTTCGACAAGAAGGAACGTAACTATTACGGATGTGATGCTACCCACCGTAACCGAAAGAGTGGGTACATGTGGCGCAAACGCTTTGTGGGTAAGGCTTTGCACGGTTATTCTCAGCACTTTGAGAAGGTTGCTGTTCTTAGGGAGAGAAGGGTGGAATCGCCTATTATTGACAACTGTAAGAGGGCTGTGATACGGCAGATAACTACCTCTGTAGGCTCTGCTGATGCTGTCTCTTGCTCTGGGTCTTATGCCCTTTTAGCTGCCTCTTATGGGGGCTGTAGGAATATGTTGGATAAGAGGGTAAATATAAGAAAATGTGGCTCATTGGACATATTGGATATGACAAACTTAAATATAGCGGAATATGGCTACTTTGACACATCGTAACATAGATGATGATGCCTTATATATTATTAATAAGGTGGTAATATCACCATGCAGCAAGGAAAGAAGGGAGCTATTGAGGATGGCGGTTATGGGGGCGCAGATGCCTACATCAAGCCGCATCATCGAAGAATCTGAGCTTGACATCTTCGCTGAAAACCCTAATCCGTGCCCTTTTTGAAGAAAATTTGAAAAAAGTTGCTCTAAAATTTGGAATTGTCAAAAATTAGATATATCTTTGCTCTGTAAGGTTGAAATCCCTTTTACTAGTAAATAAAAGAATCTTTTGGGACTTTCAACTTTTCAATGTTAGCAATACTGTTAAGTATCTTTCACACCCCTCCTTTCTGGGGGTGTCTAAAATCTACGTGCTTTGAGGGAAGGGGACTAGCCTAATATTAATTTTTAAAGGATGTGTTCAATGGGACATAAAAAGGAAAGAGTAGTAAACAGAAACTACAAGACGGTCATCTTTGACTATGACGGTACTCTGTTCGATACAGACATCATGCAGCAGTACGTAAAGAATACTAGTAAGTACCCTCGCTTCAGTCCACAGTGGATAGCAGCACGGAAAGAGTATCTATCTCATATCGGTGAGTGTTCGCCTTATGACGGATATGAAGAAGTGTGGAAGTTCCTCAGAGAGAACAACATACAAGCTGCCATCGTAAGCGGAAACAACAGAGAGGTGCTTAACCTCGCAGTGAAGCAGTTCGGACTTAGGGACTTGTTCCCCAAAGAGAAGGTCAACAGAATCGGATGCCGTGATGTGAACGGAAACGTTGTTAGGAAGAGGGGCGGCAATCCTACACTCTTTCAGTTCGCTCTGAGTCAGTTGGGAGAGAAGGGTGATAACGTAATATCCTTCGGTAACGAGCTGTGCGATGCTCAAGCTGCCTCGAAGTGCGGAATCACTGCCTACAATTGCCTTTGGGGAGCTACTGAAGAAGAGAAAGAACTGATGCTGAATGATAAGGAGCATAAGTATCTAAGCGACCCTAGGGAAATCATCGACATCATTAAATCAACATACAGTCCATCCT
>Ga0326512_10003254_pt1 | contig 11955 bp, 10 predicted proteins | sample 1_2617_0518_D_FD_203652 | JGI IMG/M metagenome (GOLD analysis project Ga0326512, IMG submission 203652) | Bovine rumen microbial communities from UC Davis, California, United States - 1_2617_0518 | ecosystem: Host-associated > Mammals > Digestive system > Stomach > Rumen | place: USA... | reverse complement strand
TTTGAGGAGGCCATCCGCCTGGGCCTTCCCTTTACCGTCCATGCCGGCGAATGCGGGAGCCGGGCCAACATCCGGGAAGCCATAGACCTGGGCGCTTTACGGATCGGCCACGGAACGGCCGCGTCGGGAGACCCTGCCCTTCTTGAGCTGGCGGCGGACCGGGGCGTCGGCTTTGAGCAGTGCCCCACCTCCAATGTGCAGACAAAGATCCTGCCGGGTTTCGCGGGCAGCCCTGTCAGGGAGTTTATGCAGGCCGGGGTCCCCGTCAGCATAGGGACCGACAACAGAACGGTCAGCCGGGTGGACCTGACGGAGGAATTTTCAAAACTGTCCGCCTTCGCCGGCCTGACCCGTGAGGAGGCCGAAAAGATCTATTTCGACAGTGTGTCCATGGCCTTTGCCGGAGACGGCGTCAAAGAGAGGCTGTTTCGGAAGGGAAGGGACTTTTTCGGTCCTTCGGCCCCGGGCCGGGAGAGCGGCCTATGATCTCCAGATACGGGATCTTCTGCAGAGTGGTGGAGAACGGGAATTTTACCAGGACGGCCCGGGAGCTGGGCTGCTCCCAGAGCGCGGTCAGCCAGGCTGTCCGCGCCCTGGAAAAGGAGCTGAACCTGGTCCTGATCGACAGAAGAAAGAAGGACCAGGTCCGTCTGACCGACGACGGCCGGCAGATCTATCCCTACATCAGGGCCATCGACAGCGCCTGGGCGGCGCTGGAGCGGAAGAAGAAAGAGATGGAGTCGCTGGAGGATTCCGTGATCCGGATCGGGACCTTCACCAGCGTCAGCCGCAATTTCCTGCCGGTCCTTTTAAAGACCTTTAAAGAAGAACACCCCGGCGTGGAATTTTTCCTGCGCCAGGGTGAATATACAAGTATTGAAAAGTGGATCCGGGAGGGAAGCATAGACCTGGGCTTTCTCAACGCGGATCTGTGCCAGGGACTTTCCATGGAGATCCTATATACGGATCCCATGATGGCAGTCCTGCCGCCGGGACATCCTCTTTCCGGAAAGGAAGAGGTATCCATGCAGGAGCTTTCGGGAGAACCCTTTATCCTTCTGGACGAGGGGGACTTTTCCCTGCCCCTGTCCACCTTTGTATCCCTGGGACTGACGCCCCGGATCGAATACAGGGTCTACGACGATTATTCCATCCTGGCCATGGTGGAACAGGGCCTGGGGGTCTCCATGATGTACGACAGGGTCCTTCGGGGCTTCGATACCAATGTCCGGGTGGTGCCCGTCCGGGAGAAGCCGGAGAGGACCATTGCCCTGGCCTGGGGGAACGAAGAGACCATTCCCAGGGCCGCCCGCGAATTTGCCCTCTATGCGGTCCGCAGCATCAGGGACATGGCCGGGACGCTTAAAGAAGATCCCGGGCTCTGAGAGAGGCCATCAGGGAATGCATGGGCTTAAAGAGGACCAGGCAGATGAAAAAGTTCCCGATGCAGTGGACTATGTCGTAGGGGATCCCTGCCGCCCACCAGGCAAACTGGACCCTGGGCCCTGAAAGGACCAGGGTATAGAGTGAACAGAGAAAACCGAAGAAAAGACCGTAGGCGCCGGACAGAGTGGCATAGAAGAGCCCCTCTGTCCGGCCTTTTTTCCGGGAGATCATGACCAGAAGGATCAGGACCGGCCAGACATAGTAATAGGTCAGCGTCCAGGGGCCGAAGCCGAAGTAGACGCATTCGAAGGTGGCGAAGGCCATGGCCGCCGCCAGGGTCTTCCAGCCGTAGAAGAGGGTGAACATAATAAAGAGAAAGGTGACCAGCTCTATATTGGGCAGAAGATCCAGGGCCCTCTTGGAGATCTCCAGAAGGGCCACCATGGTCCCGGTGACGGCTATGTCCCGGGCGCTCCATCCTTTTTTAATCTGGGGATCAGTGCCGGAAGACATGGGCGTTTCCTCTTTTCTTACTGGGCGGCATCCGTTTCCCCGGATGCGTCATAGATCTCATAGACCAGGGAGAAGGAGTCCCCGTCCGCTACGGGCTGGGCGTCGGCGCCGTACATGCCGTATTCGCCGTTGACATAGATGGCCCAGTAGGAGCCGTTTTCGTCATAGCTGGCCGCAAGGCCGTTGACGGATTCGATAAAGAGACCGTAATCGGACTCGCTGGCTTCATAGGTGAAATCTCCGCCTTCCTTCAGCTCGTCCATGAGGCCGGAGAGAAATTCGGCGTCGGTCTTTCCGCTGTAGGCTTTTTCGGCTCCCTGATCGTCCACTACGGTCAGGCTGTAGGCCTTGGTGCCCTGCTGGGGAGCGGGCCTGTTCATGCCGTGCACAAGGGCGAAGACGGCAACGGCAAGGGCCAGAAGGACCACGGCCCATATGAGCTTTCTGTTTCCTGTTTTCTTTTCCATGATGACTCCTTTCTCTGCCTGAGGCAGAAAAAAATGCCGGGACAGAGCCCGGCAAAAGGAAAAGACGCATCAAAACAAAAGGCCCGGCATGGATCTTTCCATACATACTGCCCCCTGATTCAAAGCGTGACCATGCCAGTTGCTCGTGGCGTCCCGCAGCGTGCAGGCAGGTCTCCTGGCTTACGGATCGATGCTTTCCGCCGCCTTCCCGGTCTCCCAGTGGCATAAAAAAGGCGGATCGCTCCCCGCTTACAGTGACGAGTTCGTACAGGATTTGCACCTGTTTCCCTTTTCACCGGACCCGGGATCGGATGTCCGATCTGTCCGGCACCTGCAGCTTTTTTATGTTACAAGGCCTATACTAGCATTTCGGCCGGTCCCGCGCAAGAAATACCTGGGCGGGGCCGGCCGGGAAAGACCTTCTTATTCTTCTTTCTTATCTTCGGCTTCCTCTGCCGGAGCTTCCTCTGCGGGAGTTTCCTGAACGGCGGGAGCTTCCTCCTTCAGAAGGGCCTGGGCTTCCTCGTCCGCCTTTTTCAGGGCCCCTTCCTCCATCAGATCGTCTATGGTGATCAGCATCATGTCATCCGCGGTGGGATTTTCCAGGGTGGAGACCCTGCGGGCCTGGTTGGTGATGATCTCCTCGAACATGTTCCGGACCTCACGGGCGTTGGCGAAGTTCTCAAGCTGTTTGAACTTGCGGGCCACGATCTGGGCCCGGATATGGGGCTTTGCCTCTTCGTCCACCTTGTAGTCGTAGCGGCTGCAGTTCATGTAGAAGATAGCCTCCAGCTCGTCGATGGAATAGTCCGGGAATTCGATATATTTGTTGAAGCGGGACTTGAGGCCAGGGTTGGAATTGATGAACTTCTCCATGGGAGCGGTGTAGCCGGCCACGATCACCACCAGATCGTCCCGGTGGTCTTCCATGGCCTTGAGGATGGTGTCCACCGCCTCCTGGCCGAAGGTATCCCTGTCGTCCCCGGTCAGGGCATAGGCCTCGTCGATAAAGAGGACGCCGCCCATGGCTTCCTTGATCTTGTCCTGGCATTTGAGGGCCGTCTGTCCCACATAGCCTGCCACCAGGCCGGACCGGTCCACTTCCACCAGCTGTCCCTTGGACAGAACACCGATCTTTTTGTAGAGCTTGGCGATGATGCGGGCCACCGTGGTCTTGCCGGTGCCGGGATTGCCGGTAAATACCAGATGGAGAGAGACGGGAACGGACTTAAGGCCCTGGTCCTTTCTCAGCTTCTGGATCTTGACGAAATCCATGAGCTCCTTGACGTCGTGCTTGATATCCGCAAGGCCGATCAGCTCGTCCAGAGTCTCCATGGGATCGGGCTCTTCCTTCTCCGGGACCTCCTGGACTGCCTCCTTAGGCGCTTCCTGGGCGGGAGGCGTGCCCTCCTTCTTTTCATCCTCTGCCTTTTCCTCTGTCTTCAGGCCCATGGAGACCAGCTCTTCCTCTGTCAGGAAGTCCTTCACGTCCTGGCCGAAAAGCCTTCTGGCCTCCTGCAGGGCGTCCTCCGCCTGCTTCAGAGAAGCCTCGGGACTGGCGGCCGCTCTGGATTTTTTGGTTTCCTTTATTCCTTCCCGGACCCCGTCGATCACGGGACCGAAGAAATCATCGTATACGTTCTTCAGATATTTTTTATCAGCCATGGTGGGGAGATCCTTCCTGCCGCCCCCTGGCGGCCCTGTCTGGAATTCTTATTTCTTTTCCAGTATATGCAACTTAAGGCAAAAATGCAAAGACTACAGGCGATCCGGCAGGATTGCCTGCCCACGATCTGCGGTTTTGGTTGACTAACTTATCTTCCCTGTCTTATGGTCAAAAGGATCTCGGGAGGAGTATTTATGCAGGGCACATTTTATTTTGTTTTCAACAGTATACTGCTGGGCTTCGGACTGGCCATGGACGCCTTTTCCGTTTCCATCGCGGACGGCATCCAGAACGCGTCCATGAAGCGGCGGGAGATGGTCCGGATCGCGGGGACCTTTTCCTTTTTCCAGTGGCTGATGCCTCTACTGGGCTGGTTCTGCGTCCACGAGGCTGTCAGGGTCTTTTCCTTTATGGAGAGATTCATCCCCTGGATCGCCCTGCTCCTTCTGGCCTATATCGGCGGAGGCATGCTCAGAGAGGGCATTGAAGAGTACCGCAAGGCCCGGAAAGCGGAAGGAGATCCCGAGAGGGTCCGGGAATCCTCCTATGAGAAAAAGCTCGCCTGGAAGACCCTGATCCTGCAGGGGATCGCCACCTCCATCGATGCCCTGTCCGTGGGCTTTGCCATAGCGGAGTATACAGCCCCGGCTGCCCTGGCCGCTTCCCTGATCATTGCGGCCGTGACCATGGCGGTCTGCCTTTTCGGCGTCAGGCTGGGCAGAAAGGCGGGGGACCTTCTTTCCTCCAGGGCTGCCATCCTGGGCGGCTGCATTCTGATCTTTATCGGTCTGGAGATCTTTATCCGGGCCATGCTGGGGCTCTGAAAAAGAGGCCTGAAAAAGGAGAGCCTTAAGCGGCAGATGCACTTTCTGACGCCCGGGGGCTTTCCCTTTCTTCTGCATTTTGTATGTCTGATCCATATGCGGGAAGACCGCGGATCTTATTAAGAAAGAGGCTGCTTATGATATTTTCCCACAGGCGAAGACCGGCGCGGCGCACTGCGCTTTTCCTGGTCCTGGTCTTTTTGCTGCTTTCGGTCCCCATGGGAACGGAAGCGGAGAGCACCTATAAAACGTCCTACAGTTCCATGCGCTACAGCTACGGGCAGGACCTGTACGCCCAGTATCCGGACGTGCCCTATGTGGCCTGGCTCCTGGATTTCTCTCAGGACCAGATCCACGGCTACGGCACCTATGAGGAAGTGAAGGGCAAAGGGAACGGCTCTGAGCTGGACGTGGTATGCTCCACCCTGATCTACTACGCTCTTTACTGCACGGGCTACAACGTCCCCCAGTACATCAATATTGCCAGGGACGACGATATAGCGGCGGCCAAGTCCAGGATCCAGAATGTCCGGAACAATTTCTGCGCCGAGACCATGTATTCCAAAAGGCTCATGACCAAGGCAGGCTTTCAGGCCATCCCTGTCACCTCCTCTACGAAAATGAGGGATCTGCAGGTGGGGGATATCATCTGGATCTTCACCAGGAAGCTGGATGAACGCTTTGAGGACGACGAGAGCGCCTATTCCGAAATGAAAAAGAAAGGCCTTTACTACCATGCGGAAGTGGTGGTGGAGGCCGGAAGGAATTCCTATGTGACCGTGGGCGCCCACGGAAGAGAGGGCTGCAGGGACCAATATCCCGGCGATAATCCCGCTGTCGACGATATCGACGAGGTATGCCTGAAGCGCTATAAGAACCTGCACTATGACGGCAGGGCCAGCCTTCCCAGATATACCATGATCTACAGGCCCACCAAAGATATGCACCGGGGCGCCATGAGGCCCTACCAGCCGGCCCTGATCCAGAAATCCAGGGACGTGAAATACCAGATCACCGGAAAAGGCGGGGTATCCATACAGAACGCCCCGGCTCTGATCACGGATACGGCCATCATCGGGACCAGGGTCACTGTGGAGGCCCGGCCGGACGAGGGCTATGTGCTGGATTCTCTCAGGGTCCGCAATAACCAGACCGGCACCTATATCACTCTGAGCGAAAAGAACTCCTTTAAGATGCCCGCCCTCAAATGGGGCAGAGGGGTCACTGTAAAGGCCGTTTTCAAGAAGGCGGAGGAGGGAGAGGAGACCGGCAGAAACGGCTGGGCCTCTTCCCCGGAGGGCAGATCCTATTACATAGACGGCGAGAAGGCGACGGGCTTTCAGACCATCGGGGGCAAGACCTACTACTTTAACAGGAAGGGGATCATGCAGACCGGCTGGAAGACCATCGGGGGTAAGAAGTACTGCTTTACCGGGGCCGGGGTCATGCGGACGCACTGGCAGACCCTGGGCGGAAAGACCTATTATTTCGATGAGACCGGGGCCATGCAGACCGGGTTCCTGCACCTGAACGGCGATACCTATTACCTGGGAAGCAGCGGCTCTATGAGAAAGGGCTGGAGGACCATCGACGGGGGCCGCTACTATTTCAGCAACGGCGAAGGCCGGGAGGGCACCATGCTGGTGGGCATCCGCAGGCTGGGCTCCCATTATTATTACTTCGGCCATGACGGCAGGCGGCAGACCGGCCTTCTGACCCTGGAGGACGGTGTATATTTCTTCAAAAAAAGCACCCGTCCCGCCGGAAAGATGCAGACCGGCTGGCAGACCATCGGAAAGGGCCGCTATTATTTCGGCCCCGACGGAAAAGCCCTGACGGGCTGGCAGACCATCGGCAAAGGCCGTTACTGCCTGTCCGAAAAAGGCAGGGCCCTGACCGGCTGGAGGACCATTGACGGAGAAAGATATTACTTCGACAAAAAAGGCATTCTTCTTACGGGACTGCAGACCATCGGGGGCGGCAGATATTACCTGGGAACGGACGGAAAACTGAAGACAGGCTTTTTCAGCGCGGGATCAAAGCAATGCCTGGCGGGGGAAGACGGCCTGATTAAGGAAGGCATTCACAGCCTGGACGGAAAGATCTACTATACGGCCGCAAGCGGCCGCCTGCGGAACGGCTGGCGGAGCGCGGGAGGAAAAAGATATTATTTCGGATCCGACTACAGGGCCGTCACGGGCCGCCAGACCATAGAAGGAAAGACATACTTCTTTGATCAGGACGGAGTCCTTCTGACCGGCTGGCTGAAGCTGGAGGACGGGACCCGCTACCTGGGAGAGGACGGCGCCCTGCAGACGGGCCTTGTAAAGATCGGGAGCCATACCTATTACCTGGGAGAAGACGGCGTAAGGGCGGTCTCCTTCTGGGTGGAAGCGGACGGCAGAAAATATTATTTCGGCAAAAACGGCAGAGCCTATACCGGAAAAAGGACAGTAGACGGGACCGTCTATATTTTTGACGCCCGGGGCCGGCTGAAAGAGTAAAAAACACGGACTGCAATTTTATGCACTAAATCGTAAAAGACCTGTTATAATAGGATGCGTGGGCCCGGGGACCTTCCCCCTGCCCCCGCATCTTTTTTTATGCAAGGAGGATATCATGAGCGATTACAAGATCAATACCAAATGCGTGCAGGCTGGCTATACTCCCGAGAACGGCGGTCCCAGACAGATCCCCATCATCCAGTCCACCACCTTTAAATATGATACCAGCGAAGACATGGGCGCCCTCTTCGACCTGGAGGCGTCCGGATATTTCTATTCCAGACTGCAGAACCCCACCTGCGACATGGTGGCGGCCAAGATCGCGGCCATGGAGGGAGGCACGGCCGGCATGCTGACCGGTTCCGGACAGGCGGCCAACTTCTTTGCCCTCTTCAATATCTGCGAGACCGGCAGCCACATCGTGGCTTCCTCCTCCATCTACGGCGGTACCTTCAACCTGATCTCCGTGACCATGAAAAAGATGGGCATCGACGTGACCTTCGTATCTCCGGACGCCAGCGAGGAGGAACTGGGCGCCGCCTTCCGTGACAATACCAGAGCCATGTTCGGCGAGACCATTGCCAATCCGGCCCTGACGGTGCTGGATATCGAGAAGTTCGCCAGAGTGGCCCACGCCCACGGCGTTCCCCTGATCGTGGACAACACCTTCCCCACGCCCGTGAACTGCAGGCCCATCGAATGGGGCGCAGATATCGTGACCCATTCCACCACCAAATACATGGACGGCCACGGAGTCGCCGTGGGCGGCGCCATCGTAGACAGCGGCAATTTCGACTGGATGGCCCATGCGGACAAGTATCCCGGCCTGTGCACCCCTGACGAATCCTATCACGGCATCGTCTATGCAGAGAAGTTCGGCCAGGGCGGCGCCTTCATCACCAAGGCCACCAGCCAGCTCATGAGAGACCTGGGCTCCATCCAGTCTCCCCAGAGCGCCTTCTATCTGAATCTGGGCCTGGAATCTCTCCATGTCCGTATGCCCAGACACGTGGAAAACGGCCAGGCCGTGGCTGAATTCCTGCAGGCCCAGCCCCAGGTCACCTATGTCAACTATTCCGGTCTTCCCGGCAACAAATACTATGACATAGCGAAAAAATATATGCCGAACGGCGGCTGCGGCGTCGTTTCCTTCGAACTTAAGGGCGGAAGGCCCGCTGCCGAGAAGTTCATGAAGAACCTGAAGCTGGCGGCCATCGAGACCCATGTGGCAGATGCAAGGACCTGCTGCCTCAATCCCGCTACCTCCACCCACCGTCAGCTGACCGAAGAGCAGCTGGTGGAAGCTGGGGTCCCCGCCGGCCTGATCCGCATGTCCTGCGGCCTGGAAGACAAGGAAGACCTGATCGCCGATCTGAAGCAGGCGCTGGAAGCCATAGGCTGATGCTCCCGGATACAGCAGAGAACTGAACAGACATAAAAGCCGCCCTGTCCGGGTACCGTAAAGGTACGCGGACAGGGCGGCTGCTTTCTGGGGAGGGCCCGGAAAAGCCTTAATTCATTGTCTTTCCCTGCAGGGAAAGGCAGAGAGGAAGCCACTGACAGCCCGGACAGCATTCTTCCAGGCGGTCCCTGTTCAGGGGCCGGGTCAGGGCGAGGAGTTCTTTAAAGGACAGGACCTGTCCCGGCGCAAGACCGGTCAGGGCAAGGACCTTCTGGTCGAAGAGAGAAGGCTTTGGGGAACTGCAGGCATTTCCCATGAGATGGGGACAGGCGCCGCAGACCCTGTCAGGGCCCGTCGTCAGGCGGACTTTCCTTTCCGGATCCTGCATGAGGCTGTCCCGGATCCGGGCAAGGGAAAGGGTAAAACCGCCGCTGTAGCCTTCGCCCGCAAAGTTCTGGAAGCAGAGACTGTGGTGGGGGCGGAGGGGAAGAGGATCTTCCCTATACATGGGACAGAGCCTTTTCGATCTGGCCGGTAAGAGCCGCCGCGGCTGCGATCTTGACAGCGTCGCCGGGCAGGAAGGGCACAACGCAGGCCGCCAGGGAGGCGGTCAGATCCATGCCAGTGACATGCATGAACCAGATAGTACCGAAGGCGTAGAGGACCAGGGTCCCCGCCGCCATGCCCAGGACCATCCAGAAGTATCTTGCGGTCCCGGTCTTCTTTTTCCCTATGCGGAAGTAGAAGAGGCCGGTAAAGAAGGCCAGGAAAAGGTAGCCGATGATATAGCCGCCGGTCATGCCAAGGACCAGGCCGATGCCGCCGGTCCAGCCGGCAAAAACGGGAAGGCCTGCGGATCCCAGAAGAATGTAGATCAGCTGGCTGAGGGTCCCCAGTTTTTCTCCCAGCAGAAGGCCGGAGAGCATGACGGTAAAGGTCGCCAGAGAGACGGGCACCCCTCCCGGTGTGGGGATGGATACGGGGGCCAGGATACAGGTAAGAGCAGCGCAAAGAGCGCACAGGACCATATCTTTTGTTTTCAATGATACAGATTCCTTTCTTTATTGTCAACCATACGGCGACAATGATGTTAACAATTAAAAGGAAATCTGTCAACCTTTTTTTTGCGCAGCAGGATGTCTTTAACAGGTCCTTAACAGGTCCTGCCGTGCAGGACAGGACCCTGCCTGCTATAACTATAAAACAGAAGCGAAAGGAAAGAAGAAATAAAAATCTTAATAATTCCTTAGCTGTCTGCCGGAAGGTCCTGCCTGCACAAAGGCAGACTTCAAGTATGAATCGTATAAGGAGAAGATATTATGAAAAAGAAAGTATTCGCAGCCTGCCTTATGGCAGTCACTATGGCGGCCGTGACCGCCTGCGGTGCGGCAAAGCCCGCAGGGCAAAGTAATGCCGGAAATGAACAGATGACGGAAGAAGAGCAGGACGCCATGGGAGAGGAAATGGCCGGCCAGGCGGACCAGATGGCGGAAGACATGCTGTCTGACGCCCAGGCCATGGAGGATGATTTCCTGGATCAGGTCACCGGAGAGATGGATCTGGAGGGCAGCTGGCAGGATGAGACCAGCGGGCGCGCCCAGATGGAGATCAGCATGAATGAGGACGGGTCCTGCACGGCAGTGATCTACTGGGGCGGCAGCGCCTTCGAGACAGCTGTCTGGGAGATCACAGGCACCTTCGATCCTGTTTCCGGCAGCCTGACCTATGACAGCGCAAAGCAGTATCTCCATGTGGCAAGGGAAGACGGCACCGATTCCGAAGAAGACGAGACGACCACCGACGGATCCTTAAGCAAGGTGGGAGACAGACTCCTCTGGAAGGATTCCGCCAACGATTATGAGGACCATTTCTTTGTAAAGGATGGAGAGGGCAGCGGCTATGACGGCTACTATGTCAATGAAGAAGACGATACCCTGACCATTATGGAAGAGGAAGGGGGCTTTTTCGTGGAAGTCCTGATCGGCGGAGCCTACTATGAAGGCACCCTGACGGATTTTGGCGAAGGATTAAACGGTGATCTGCAGGGAGAAAACGATGAGACCGTCCCGGTGGTCATTCTTCCGGAGGGAGAAGGCATGCAGGTGAGAGTGGACGGAGGAGAGCCTCTGTATTACGAGAACGCCATGAGCGCCATGGAATAAAGCGCTCAGGCTGGACCGTTCCAAAAAGAAAGAACCAGGGCCGGACCGGCAGCAGATGCTGCCGCTCCGGCTTTTTATGATACCTTCCTTTTGGAGCGGTTCGATTGAGGATTAATAAATTTTTTACAATTTAATTAGCACTCTTTAATAAAGAGTGCTGACAAACTGGAAAACAGGTGCTATAATCCTCCTCAGAAACGCCGCCTTTTCATTTGTTAAGGCATTTCCGGGCCCCGCGGCCCGGACCCAGTAAAAAAAAGGAGCAAAACTATGGCAGCATTACCCATTTACAATATACTGGCGGTCCCGGATTCCAACGTCTATATCCAGACTGCCTATTATCAGAACATGACGGGCAAGAGCCCTGTCAGAGAAGAAAAGGTCTACCTGATCTATCTGAAGGAAGAGCAGGCCAGGGAGGACCTGACCAACGACAGCTTCCGGAAGATCGGTCTGGCCGGATCCATCACCGAGGTGAACGACGACGGCTATATCGTGATCCGGATCAAAAACAGGATCAACGTCAATTCGGTGGTGGTCTACAAGGACCACAGCATCGATCTGTCCATTTCCAGAAGGGCCGACATCGACGATCTGGACAGGGCAGGCTACGCGGAAAGGATCAGGGAGATCAAGAACTCTCTGGCCCAGTTCACCCGGGGCTACCAGTGGGGCCAGGCCATGCAGGGCATGATCGCCCAGTGGACCACCATCGGGGAAGCGGCGGCGGCCATGTCTCCCTGGATGATGAATTCCCCCCAGGAGAAATACGATGTCATCGCGGAGGATTCCCTGGCAAAGCGGACCGACATGATGGAGCGGATGATCTATGAGAACCTGGAGATGAACCGGATCCAGAACGAGGCCTCCACCGCCCAGGAGGAGGACTATCAGAAGATCTACCGGGAATCCGCCATCAAAAAGCAGATCGAATATCTGCAGAAGCAGCTGGACGACATGCATCCCGAGAACGTGACGGATCTTCGGAAGCTGGAAATTAAGATCGAGGAATCGGGCATGAACGAAACGGC
>Ga0326512_10003253_pt1 | contig 11955 bp, 10 predicted proteins | sample 1_2617_0518_D_FD_203652 | JGI IMG/M metagenome (GOLD analysis project Ga0326512, IMG submission 203652) | Bovine rumen microbial communities from UC Davis, California, United States - 1_2617_0518 | ecosystem: Host-associated > Mammals > Digestive system > Stomach > Rumen | place: USA... | reverse complement strand
GCAGTTGTGCTCATTATATGCACAACCCTTCGCGATATACTCATGACTGGTGTTATAAGCCGGTTCCCAAAGAAGGTGGGGCAGGATACATCCGTAAGCTTAATAAAGAAGAAGCCGAGGGTCCGGCCTGCTCTGATTTTAAAGCAAAGGCGTGATATTTATGTATAACATCTCTGTAGTATATAAGGATAAAAATGATGTTGAAATCTTTGATTCTGTTATAAACTGGACATTCATTACTGAGTTTCTCTTACTTTATTGCGCGTCTGATACTAGGATTTATATATCCAAAAGTAGTATAAAGAGAATGACCGTCCACGAAGTTGAGCAAAAGGAGTGATATTTTATGACCTTGCAGCAAGTGTTTTTTGTAATATTTGTCACGGTCGTGATTATTGACCTTATCATCCTTGACATCAAGGCGGATAAGATAAACAAAGAGATCATTAACAAGGAGCAGTTGATTACAGCGTTTGTAGCTCTTGATAAATCCATTAAAAAACTTAATGATGGTTTTAAAGATCATGAGCATAGACTTGATATTCTCGAAGATGATCATCCCGATACGGACATCGATTATGGCACGGTTGATGATGAGGGCAACATTACCGAGGTCTGGTTCCAAGGTAAGAGGTACGTGCCAGAAGACAAAGTGGAGTATATAAGATACGACCGCATGTATAAGAACCTGGGCGGAAATGGCATGACGGAGCAGTTGTTAAAGCGCGCCGAAAGACTTGATTATATTTATAGCACTGGTCTTATCTCAATAGCTACATATAGACGTATGGTAGATGAGTTATTACAGGAGGAGTTGACACACAATGATACCTGAATGGCTTTCCCACAAATTGCGCAATAGGAACATTGATATTTCTATTACGAAACTGAATGCCAGATCAATGGATCGGATACTTGTTGAGCTCAGGGATTCTGCTGATAAGAAAGGTGGGAAGTCCTGGGCTCAAACTTTTGATCCAAGCGAGCTGGATATTTCAGACAAGATGAGTGCTTATATTATCCAGTTTATGAATACAAGTATACATTAAGGAGGAAATTAAAAATGAAGAACACAATTAATGGAAAAACAGAAGTTGTAACTATCGAAGACATGCCGAGACAGGTTATTCCTGGAACATCGGAGTATGACGACGCTGCCTGGTGTCCGAGCTGTGCGGCCCTGTTCAGAAAGGGCACTCCGAATTGGGGAAGAGAAGTCTGCGGACATTGTGGCCAGCAGCTTGCATGGCCGAAGGAGGAGTGAGCGTTACTTATGAAGCTGTCTGACGTAATAATCGTCCTGTTTTTGGTGCTGGCTTTGGCCATTTTTGGTGTCTATGCCTACGGAATTTGTACCTCAGATTTACCAACATGGGCTAAGCTTTGGTTTATACTCAGAGGCTAATCCCACATATTTGTCCCAGTTTTCCCACTTTTATCCCAGTTTTTTTCTGGGAAAAGTGGGATTTTTGGGACAGATTTTTGGTCATTTTTTGGCTATTTTGGCCGCTTTTTTGTATTTTTTACTTATTTTTGGCCATTTTTGTACCATTTTGTCCCAGTTTCCCAGTTTTTTATATATTTTAAATTCTATAGAAAATAAAAATTAATATATATAGAATTTTGGCGAAAAAAAAGTGGGATTCTGGGACAAAGTGGGATTTTGCAAAAATTCGCGCAGATTTCTTATTTTTAGAAAGGAGGAGGTTGAATGTATGAATGAATGACAAATACGACTTATCATTTAATTACGACTTCATCGAACCTGTAGCAAAAGCGACACGTTATGGGTATGATATTTTTCTCGATTTTCAGTTAGTCCCAAGTAAACATCTGATGATCCGAGGCTCAAGCTTTTATGCGATGTATGACTGGGAGACTGGGTTGTGGACAACAGAGATGTCCAGAGCGATTTATATTCTGGACGCTCTTGCTTTTGAGTTCTATGAACAGTTTGTGGAAATACATCAGGATTCGAATTGCAATCTGTTGTTGCTCAGGAATGTAAGTAGCGGTCGGATTGACAAATGGCATCAGTTCTGCAAGAAGCAAATGTGGGACAACTGGCAACCTCTGAACCAGAAAGTGATATTCCAGAATACTGAGGTTAAACCAGAGGATCATGCATCTTTCAAGTTACCATATGCTATCGGAGAAGGCAGCATTGATAATTACCAGAAGTTGTTCTATCCCTTGTTTGCCCCTGAACAAATGCAGAAATTGGAATGGGCAACTGGTGCAATAATCTCTGGCTTCTCAAAGGAATGTCAGAAGATGTTCGTGTTGTTCGGTGGTGGCGGATCTGGTAAATCTACGTGGCTTGACTTGCAGACTGATTCTTTGTTCGACGGCTATAACGGCGTTGTTAAGGTTAAGGATCTTGTGCGAGGTAATTCGTCATTCCCGTTGGAGACTATGAAGAACGCCCCATTGATAACTATAGATGATGACGCCAAGCTAGATCGAATTGAGGATAATACTTTACTCAATAGTATTGTCTCTCATGGCGCTATTCCAATGAACACTAAGTTCCAGAGCATTTACGAGATCAGATTCCACACAATGTTGTGCATCGGTACAAACTCACCGGTACAGATTACAGATGCAAAATCTGGTTTGTTACGTCGAGTTATTGATGTTCGACCCACCGGAAACAAGCATCCATATAAAGAGTATGTGAAATTAAAGAACGGAATGCAGTATGAGCTCGGTGCGATTGCCTATCATTGTTTGAAAGTGTTTGAGGAACTCGGACCGGATTACTACGAGAACTATGTGCCTGTTAGCATGTTGGCCGCTACTAATGATTTCTATGATTTTATAGATTCAGAGTATTATTGGTTTCGGAGACAGAATGAAGTCACTCTTGCTGACGCTTGGAAACATTATCAGCAGTATGTTATTGACGCCGCAGTTAAGTATCCGTTTAATCGACGAGTAGTAATGAATCAGCTTCAGGACTATTTCCTCGACTATAAGAAGGAAGCCAGGGTTGATAACAGGCATGTGCGTAATTTATATTCTGGCTTCAAGTATTGGGAGTTTGGGTATGAGAAGCGAGAAGTAGAAAAAGGAGGAGATGTTGGAGATGAGAGGACCGTAGAAGATGATGAAGACAAGAATGAAGAGAGTTGGCTTAGATTTGACTGTACAAAATCTCTACTTGATATTCTCTTAGCAGATTGTTTGGCTCAGGTTGCAGGTAGAACTGAGAAACCGGTTAAACCCTGGGCAGAGGTTACCACAAAGCTAAAAGATATTGATACCAGTAGAGTGCACTATGTCAAAGTTCCACTACACCACATTGTAATTGACTTCGACCTGAAAGATGAAACAGGCCAGAAGTCTTTTTTATTGAACTGGAAGGCAGCTTCGCAATGGCCTGCGACTTATGCCGAGCTCAGTAAAGGCGGAGCTGGTATCCATCTTCACTATTTATATTCTGGCGATGTGGAGCAATTAAGTCGACTTTATGATACCGACATAGAGATTAAAGTGTTTACGGGGGGCGCGTCTTTAAGACGAAGAGTTAGCAAATGCAATGATATTCCAGTTGCGACTTATACCGGAATCCTCCCGTTAAAGGAGGTGAAGAAAACGGTTGACTGGAATGGCGTAAAGAACGAGAAGATGCTTAGGCGTATGATTATTAAGAATCTTCTCAAGGCGTATCATGCTAACACCAAGCCTTCTGTAGATTATATTTATGATCTCTTGCAAGAGGCATACGACAACGGTCTTAAGTATGACGTGAGCGACCTTGAACCTAAAATCATTCAGTTTGCAGCTGGTAGCACCCATCAGTCTGAGTACTGTCTTAAGAAATGTACAGAGATGCATTTCAAGAGTGACGAGCCAAGCGACAACCATGAAGGAGATGCGATAGATGATCGATTGATATTTTTCGACATAGAGGTGTTTCCTAATCTATTTCTTGTCAATTGGAAGATTGATGGTGTCGATCGCGTTCATAGAATGATTAACCCTACTTCTAGAGAGGTTGAAGATCTGTTCCGGTATAAACTTGTCGGTTTCAATAATAGGAAATATGACAATCATATACTGTGGGCAGCGTCTATGGGATATTCTACAGGCGAGTTGTATCGGCTTAGCCAGAAGATCATTACCGAACATACCGGCTTCTTTGGTGAGGCTTATAACTTGTCGTACACAGACGTATATGATTTTGCTTCAGCAGGTAATAAGAAGAGCCTTAAGAAGTTTGAGATTGAACTCGGCATTCATCATCAGGAGCTGGGACTTCCGTGGGATCAACCAGTTCCAGAAGAGATGTGGGATAAGGTGGCCGAGTATTGTGATAATGACGTTATTGCAACAGAAGCTGTATTTCATCATTTAAGCGGTGATTGGAAGGCTCGTCAGATACTAGCTGTGTTGAGCGGACTGACTGTTAATGACACGACCAATCAGCATTCTACAAAAATTATATTTGAGAATGATCCGAATCCACAGTCACAGTTCAATTATCCTAATCTTGCAGAGGAGTTTCCAGGTTATGAGTTCAAGTTCGATCCAGACAAGAAAAGGTATGTGTCGCTGTATAGAGGCAGAGAGGTCGGTGAAGGCGGACGCGTTACGGCTAATCCTGGTATGTGGACTAATGTTCCTGTACTTGATATTGCGTCGATGCATCCGAGCACGATCGAGGCACTGAATCTATTTGGTGATAAGTATACACGGCGATTCGTTGATATTAAGAATGCTCGTGTTCTTATTAAGCATGGCGACTTTGATAAAGCTCGAGAGATACTTGATGGTAAGTTAGCGCCGTTCTTAGATGACGAATCAGTTGCTGGTGATCTGGCTAATGCTTTGAAGACTGTCATTAACTCAGTGTATGGTCTTACAGCAGCAAGCTTTCCGAACAAATTCAAAGATCTTCGTAATATTGATAATGTCGTTGCTAAACGTGGTGCGTTATTTATGGTCAATCTTGAGGATGAAGTTACTGCTCGTGGGTATACGGTTGCCCATATCAAGACTGACTCAATCAAGATTCCTGAGGCTACACCGGAAATCATACAGTTTGTCATGGACTATGGCAAGCAATATGGATATACGTTCGAGCATGAGAGCACATATGAGAAGATGTGCTTAGTGAACAACGCTGTTTATATTGCACAGTATGCTACACCAGAGAAATGCATGGATATGTATGGCTATGTTCCTGCTAAGAATACGAAAGCATTCAAGAAAGGCGCAATATGGGACGCTACCGGTGCTCAGTTTGCACAACCATATGTATTCAAGACACTATTTAGCCATGAGAAGCTGGAGTTTAGCGATTATACAGAGACTAAGTCAGCTACGTCGGCTTTATATTTGGATATGAACGAAGATCTTCCAGATGTTGCATATGCGGAGAAGCAGTTAGAAAAGCTGAGAAAAGATTGGTCTAAGAGAAGAAAGGGAATGACAGATGTAGATCTTAGTATAACGTTTGAAAACGACCCATTGATATTTGATGAGCGCCAAGCGTTGCTCGATGAGATAGCTAAGGGTCATGATTATCAGTTCGTTGGTCGCGTTGGTTGTTTCATTCCTGTTAAGCGAGGCGGCGGATTGCTCATGAGACAGAATGGTAATTCGTATGCGTTTGCTACTGGATCAAGCGGCCATAGATGGTTGGAAGCAGAAAGTGTCAATACGTCCGATTTAGACAACATTGATATTTCCTATCACAGAGGACTTGTAGACGACGCGATCTGCGCTATGTCTAAATATGGTGATGTGGAGTGGTTTTTGAGCGATGATATTTCGCCAAAGCCACTTCCAGATTTTATGAATATTCCTGCGCTGCCAGCTGGTTTGGCAGTTGATGAAATACCTTTTGCTAGTTAAGGAGGAGAGAAATGGCAGATAAGAAATGGATTAATAAGAGAACTTTTAAAGGTCTCACAAGTAAGGATTTATATTTCAGGAACTTCCGTGGAGAGAACAAGTTTAACCCGAAGGACGATCGTCCCACATTTGCAATCAAGCTTGATCCGGATCTTGCTGATGCTCTCGACAATGAGGGCTGGTACATTAGGTGGACTAAAGTTCGTGAAGATGCTCCGGACGATGTTGAGTCTATTCCGTATCTCAAGATTACGCTTAACTTCAATGCTAAGCGTCCGCCTGTTGTCAATATGATCATCGGTAAGACTGTTACAGAGCTTACTCGGGATACGATCGCAACTCTTGACGCTGCTAATATCGATCATATGACATTCAAGGTTCGTCCGTATGTCTGGGATGATAGCGGTAAGTACGGTGCAGCCGCTATCCTTGAGGGAATGAACATTTGGGTGAAAGAAGACGATCTTGAATCTGAGCTCCGAGAATACATGGAGGATGATGACGATGAGGATGAACCCTTCTAATGGAGCCTTTATATTCTCATCAGATTAACGCCCTTAAAAAGATGCATAATGGCTGCATTCTATGCGGTGGCGTTGGTACGGGCAAGAGTCGAACTGCTCTTGCCTATTACCATCTTTCTTGTGGCGGAACACTGAAGATTGATGGGAAGGGCGAGTTTTCTTTACCCACAGAGCCTCGCCCTTTATATATTATAACTACTGCTAAGAAGAGAGATGGTGGTGAGTGGGAAGACGAATGCCTTCTGTTTCATGTAGACACATATACAATTGACAGCTGGAACAACATAAAGAAATACCAGAAAGTTTATGGTGCCTTCTTTATATTTGATGAGCAGCGTGTCGTTGGCAGCGGTGCATGGGCAAAGGCATTCATTAAGATTTCTAGGAGGAACAGATGGATACTTCTTAGTGCAACACCTGGTGACAATTGGTCGGATTACATTCCCGTCTTTGTAGCAAATGGATTCTATCGTAACAAAACAGAGTTCCTGGCAATGCACGCTGTATGGAATCGATTTTCAAAGTATCCGAAAATTGATCATTTTGTCGATATTGATATTTTGGAAGAGCACAGAGATGCAATATTAGTAACCATGCCATATGAACGGCATACTGTTGCGCATCATATGTATATTGAATGTCAGTATGATAAGAAGAAATATAGGGCAGTGTGGCGTGATCGGTGGAACCCATATGAGAACGAGCCTATAGCAGAGCCGTCTGCTTTGTTCTATTGCATGAGAAAGGTGGTAAATGAGGATGGTAGTCGTATTGGAGCGGTTAGAGAAATTCTTGCACGGCATGAAAGGGTCATTATATTCTATAACTTCAAATATGAGCTCGAATCCCTTAGAACGCTTTGCTCTGAAATGGATATTCCATACAGAGAGTGGAATGGAGTACATCATCACGATCTACCTACGTCGAGGACCTGGGCCTACCTGGTGCAGTATACAGCCGGTTCCGAGGGTTGGAACTGTATTTCCTCGGATACAGTCATTTTCTTTAGCGCAAACTATAGCTACAAAGTTATGGTACAAGCGGCTGGTAGAATAGACCGTTTGAATACGCCATTCGAGCATTTGTATTACTATCATCTTAGGAGTTTCGCTCCTATTGATATTGCAATAGCAAAGGCTCTTAAGGAAAAGAAGAAGTTTAATGAGAATGCATACTTACGAAGACATGTAAAAAAGCTTACTACGTGATTCGTTAAGTATGCTTTCTTTTTCAAAAATTCGCGTCGTTTTCTTCGCTATATATGGAGAAAGGAATGAAATAACTCTTTTTGAGTTGTTTTTTATTTTTGAGGGCGATATGAAAGAAAGCGAGTTTCAGGGAAAACTAATAAAGGAAATTAAACAGAGGTTTCCTGGTTGTATCGTTTTAAAGAACGATAGCTCGTACATTCAAGGCATACCCGATTTATTGATATTGTACGAAGAGAATTGGGCTGCTCTTGAATGTAAACGAAGCAGTAGCGCTCATAGACGACCTAACCAGGAATACTATGTCGAGAAAATGGACGCAATGAGTTTTGCGTCTTTTATATTTCCGGAAAACAAGGAGGACGTATTGGATGATATGGAACACACATTCGAAAGACGTTCCAGAAGGCGCACACGCCATACTCGGAGCAAGCAGTCATAGTTGGCTTAACTATGATAAGGATAAGCTATTTGATTCCTGGAGAAGGCGATACGCACAGGCCATAGGTACACACACTCATGAGTATGCTGCTCGCTATATACGCCATGGACAGAAGGCAAAGAGTGGTGACAAGACTGGCTTGTTCTTGCATTTGCTTGAGCATCACATCCCGGCTAATTCTATTGATATTAACAATCTCTTTAAGAATTGGCAGTTGTATGTAAACGATGCTGTAGCAGCAAGGATGAGACCTGAACAGGTCTTGTATTTTAGCCATAATGCTTTTGGCACTGCTGACGCTATTTCGTTTCGCAAGGACGAATTGCGAATATACGATTTGAAAACAGGCGAGGGTAAAACCAGCATTGATCAGCTTTACATCTATGCTGCCTTGTTCTGTCTTGAGTATGACATTGCTCCTGGCGATATTGATATTCAGACACGCATTTATCAGTTCGCTGATTATGTTGAAGAATACCCAACTGCAGAGGATATTCTTCCAATTATGGATCAGATAAAGACATTTGACAGACTTATTGATCGCTACAGAGAGGAAGGCCGTTATGAGATTTAAGAACCAGAAAGGTAACAACCGTTTCCTTAAGCATTACGGTATGCCTCGACGTTCAGGTCGATATCCTTGGGGTTCAGGAAAGAAACCTCAACGGAATAAGAACATTTACAATGTATATCTTCAGCTCCATCAGGAGGGATTCACAGATAAAGAGATCGCTGAAGAATGGGGTATCTCTCAGAATCGCCTCAAGGCTATACGCCAAATAGGCAGAGCTGAACAGCGATCAAAAGACGTTGCCCGTGCAGAGGCCCTTCTCGAAAAAGGATATTCTAAAGTAGAGATCGGCAGACGTATGGGTATCAATGAGTCGTCTGTAAGGTCATTACTTGATGAAGGTAGAAAAGTACGTATGACTGCGGCTATGGATTCAGCCGAGACTATTCGTGAATTCATAGACAAGTATAAGTATGTTGACGTTGGAAAAGGTACTGAAGTAGCTCTTGGTATTAAGAGCTCTAAAATGGACGCTGCTCTTGAGCTCCTCAGAGTTCAAGGCTATCAGGACGCCAACATCTTTGTCGATCAGATGGGAACCAACTATCAGACAAAGATTAAATGCTTAATGCCTCCTGGAATGGAGTATAAAGAGCTGTATGAGCATCGATTTGATATTGTACCTGTATCAGATACAGTTATCGATGCTAAAACTGGTATCAAGCTCGCTAAGTCTTTACCTGTTAACAACATAGATATTTCAAGAGTTGCTGTTAAGTACAAGGAAGAAGGCGGTTCGGACAGAGACGGCGTTATTGAAATACGTCCAGGATGCGAGGATCTTAATCTCGGTAAAGCGAGGTATGCACAGGTTCGTATAGGTGTAAATGGTACACACTACGCTAAGGGAATGTGCGTATATGGTGACCCGAAGGACTTCCCTCCTGGTTGTGACATTCTTGTCAATTCCAATAAAGCAAAAGGAACGCCAATTCTCGGAAAAGGTGACGATTCTGTCCTCAAAGAGCAGAAATCAGATCCTAAGAATCCATTTGGTGCGTCTATTAAGGACGCTTCCGATCTTAAAATGGTTCAGGCTACCTATACTGATAAAGACGGCAATGAACGCGCCTCAGCGCTTAACATTGTCAATGAAGAAGGTAACTGGGCCACTTGGACCAAATCTCTGTCATCGCAGTTCTTGTCTAAACAGAGACCCGAATTAGCAAAGCAGCAGCTTGATCAGAAATACACTGACAAGGCAGCAGAATTTGAGACAATTATGTCTCTTAATAATCCTACCATTAAACGTGTTCTTCTTGAGAAGTTTGCTGATGGTTGTGATGGTGCTGCTCAGGATCTTAAGGCTGCTCCTTTACCAAGACAGGCTGCCAAAGTAATATTACCTGCCCCGTCCCTTAAAGATGGTGAGATTTATGCTCCTCATCTTGAGAACGGAACAAGAGTCGTTTTGATTCGTCACCCTCATGCTTCAATTACTGAGATTCCTCAGTTAGTTGTAAACAACAATAATAAAGAAGCACGTGCTATGATCGGTAATCACCCAACTGATGCAGTTTGTATTAATCCTAAGGCCGCTCAACAGTTGTCTGGTGCTGATTTCGATGGTGATTCGGTTCTTGTTATACCTGCTAATAACCCTGGTGGCAAAGTTCGAATCAAAACAGAGAAGCAGTATAAGGCTCTTGAAGGTTTTGATACCGGAACATACAAGCTTCCTAAGGATTGGAAGAACCCAGAGACTGGAGAGATGCAGGTTGACCCAAGCAAGGTCATGAATGACCGCACTAAGGGTAAACAGATGGGTGTTGTATCAAACCTCATCACAGATATGACACTTCAGAATGCTCCTGAAGAACATATGATTCGTGCTATTAAGCATTCAATGGTCGTTATTGATGCTAAGAAACACGAACTTGATTGGAAGAGGAGTGAACAGGAGTGTGGTATCGAAGAGCTTAAACACATCTATCAGAAATCTGTCAATCCTGAGACAGGCGAGGTTCATTACGGTGGTGCAAGTACCATCGTATCAAGAGCCAAGTCTAAGAAGGAAGTAGAAGAACGTAAGGCTATCACTGGTATCAGTGAGTACCACTGGGATGAGAAGCGGAACAAGTTTGTTGGTAATACTGACCCTAATACTGGCGAGGTTATACGTACTCCTACTGGTTCTTCTTATACGACTTTGTCTGTTAAGCTTAGTAATGGTCAGAAGAAAGCCATGACCATTTACAAGGACAAAGAGACAGGAAGACCATACCATGTAGACCCATTCACCAAAGAAAAACATTTTCATACCGAAGATGAGATGGACAACGCTAAGGTACACGGCCGCAAGCAGTGGTCTACCAAGATGGCTGAAGCTAAGGATGCATTTACTCTTACCTCTGGTGGTAGTAGAGAGGATCCAGGCCACCCAATGGAGGGCGTGTATGCTAACTATGCCAACCAGATGAAGGACCTGGCTAATAGGGCTCGTAAGGAGTATCTAAACACCCCCCGATTAAAGCAAGATAAAGAGGCACGAAAAGAATATTCGAAAGAATATGACGAACTTGCTTACCTGGTTCTCAAAGCAAAGAGTAACGCCCCTCTGGAGAGGAAAGCACAGCTACTTGCTAATAAAGAGATAACCCTCCTTAAGGAGAAGGAACCCGATATCGATTTCGAGCATCTTAGCAAAGCAAAAGGCAAAGCCATTACCTCGGCTCGTCAGACTGTAGGTGCTAAGAAGGAAAAGATAGAGGACTTTACGGATCGGCAATGGGAAGCGATCCAGAAAGGGGCTATCTCTGACTCCATGTTACTTGACATTTTAAATAATTGTAACTTGGATAAGGTAAAAGAGAGAGCTATGCCTCGTCAGCAGAAGTATTCTATGACACCCGCTAAAGAAGCTGTTATTAAGGCTATGTCAACTTCTTATACTCAGGCTGAAATAGCAGCTCGCCTTGGTATTAGTAGTTCTATGGTATCAAAGGTTATTAATTCTTAACCGTACGAAAGGATTGTATGAAAAATGCAAAATGCTCAAGATTATTTGCTCACAACAATTGACAATCCATACAATCCTTTTGTTGATTGGGATTCTTGGTTTGCCTTTGATGAGCAAAAAGGTTATCATACTTGTCAAGTGCTTGACAAATTCTATAAAACAAGTGATTTAATTCCAGAATCGCTTGACATTTTTCTTTATTCAGACGCACTGGATACTATTCTTGAATTATTTTGGTACTACATCGTTGTAACCAAGGATTCTGTAATAAAACCAATTGATTTAGATTTGGTTGAACAAAATTTAAATACAAAAACAGGATAATACCTGTGGATCGTACTCAAATACCCCGGGAGGGGGTCTAAATTCTGATACCCCCCTTTTACATA
>Ga0326512_10003252_pt1 | contig 11958 bp, 10 predicted proteins | sample 1_2617_0518_D_FD_203652 | JGI IMG/M metagenome (GOLD analysis project Ga0326512, IMG submission 203652) | Bovine rumen microbial communities from UC Davis, California, United States - 1_2617_0518 | ecosystem: Host-associated > Mammals > Digestive system > Stomach > Rumen | place: USA... | reverse complement strand
GGTTAGTGAAGCGGGAGTACTCGACATTGCCCTGAGAGACAATAAGGGTGCAGAGCGTCATCTCACCGACCTCAAGGGAAAGGTGGTGCTTCTCGACTTCCACATCTTCGCAATGGACGAGAGTCCTACACGTATCCTGATGCTTCGTGAGCTTTATAATAAGTATCAGGCACAGGGCTTCGAGATCTATCAGGTAAGCCTCGACAGCGACGAGCATTTCTGGAAACAGCAGACTGCTGCATTGCCTTGGATAAGCGTAAGAGATGCCGACGGCTTGAACTCACAGCGCCTGATGATGTATAACATTCAGGCTGTGCCCGATTTCTTTGTAATCGACAGAGGCAACAACCTCGTTAAGCGTGCTGCTATGATTAAAGACCTCGAAGCTGAAATTAAGAAACTTCTTTAAGCATATTACAACCATCTAAAATAAGTGGCACTTATCGCTCGATAAATGCCACTTATTTTTTATTAAGAGCCTCTTAATTCCGAATAAATGCCTAGAAACTTTCGAGCCATGCTTTGAGCTCAAAGACCATCTGATAATGGAAGGCAAAACTCTCGCGGTATCCCCATCCGTGACCTCCTGTGGGATAGATATGTATTGATGCAGGGACATCGTGACGATAACACTCTGAATAATAGTTGAAACCATTCGATGCCGGCACAGCATGATCATCATCACTTAGGGCGAGGAACACACGAGGAGTAGTGCGGTTAACCTGAATATCATTCGAATACTCATGCTCCAGCTTCTTCATCTCCTTCTTAGAGCGGTCCGTGCCCAGGAAATTATCGTGTGAACCTTTATGTGTGAATGCAGGGTCCATCGTGATGACAGGATAGAAAAGAATCTGGAAATTCGGAGCCGCATCAGCCTTAGAATGAGTAGCAATGGTTGACGCAAGATGACCTCCGGCAGAGAATCCCATGATACCCACGTTGTTACGGTCAATATGCCATTCGACGGCATTACGCCTAACAGTCTTCATAGCCTCCTCTGCATCAGAGATGGGAATCTTATAGTTCCCGTGAGGCATACGATACTTCACCACGATGAGGGCGATACCCTGATTATTGAAGAATGCGGCCCACTGATGACCCTCGTGATCCATAGCCAGATGAGAGTATCCACCACCAGGACAGCACACCACTGCCCTACCCGTTGCCTTCTTAGCATCAGGCAGGTAGACTGTGAGCTCAGCCTTGTCCTTCTCATCACCATTGTTGTTGGGTGCGCCTTTCGGCCACAGATCCATTTTCGTTCCCTTTTGAGCAAAACCTGCTACACACATCATAAGTAGCATTACAGTTAGTATTTTCCGAGTTTTCATAAATTATTTGTTAATTATGGCTGCAAAATTACTAAAAATCTCAGACTTTTTGTAACTTTGCAAGCAAAATATTAATAAACCAATCAAAAATGGATAAACGAATCTTTGTATTTTCTGTCCTCGCAACACTTTGTATCGGTGTTCAGGCAAAGGTAAAACTACCGCATATCATTTGCGATAACATGGTATTACAGCAGCAGACAGAAGCCCGCCTCTGGGGATGGGACAAACCTGGCAAGACCATTATGGTAACAACCTCATGGAGCAATGAGGCAGTAAGCACCAAGACCGGCAAGGACGGCAAATGGCTCGTTAAGGTGAAGACCCCGAAAGCATCATACGAACCACTGAGCATCACTTTCGATGATGGTGAGACTGTAACAATCAATAATGTCGTGTCCGGAGAGGTCTGGGTATGTGCAGGACAGTCGAATATGGAGATGCCGGTAAAAGGATTCGGAATGTGTCCTGTAAAGGATTACAACCATCATGTCCTTGATGCCGCCAACTCAAAGGGTGTGCGTAGCGTGAAGATTCCAAGCATCATGCGTGCTACCCCACAGGAAGACGCCCAGTGTGAATGGAGAGTATGTTCACCGAAGACGGTAAGCGAGTTCTCTGCCACCGGATATTTCTTCGCACGCCTGCTTAGCCGCACCCTCGATATCCCTGTTGGCATCATTGAAGCTAATAAAGGAGGTTCGCGCGTGGAGAGCTGGCTCACAAAGGAGAATCTGCAAAAATACACCAACGACCCCACCGACTCTGTAGAGATATGTAAGAAATGGTCGCAGTGGGACTATCACCGTTCACTGCTTTGGGGCAACGGCACATTCAATCCTATCCTGAACTACACCGTTAAGGGAATCATCTACTATCAGGGATGCTCGAATGTGGGAGACCCAGGCGACCAATACTCTCAGAGAATGAAACTCCTGGTAGATCAGTGGAGAGCACAGTTCGGTCTTGGTGAGATACCTTTCTACTTTGTCCAGATTGCCCCGTTCCGCTATGATGACAATGATAATGCCACCAGCGGAGCCTTACTCCGCGAACAGCAATACAAAGCGGCTCAGATAATTCCAAACAGCAGTCTTGTATGTATCAATGACCTTGTTTATCCTTACGAGACCACTCAGATTCACCCTACCCAGAAACAACCTGTAGGCGAGCGACTTGCATTCACCGCACTTAATCGCGACTATGGTTTTGAGACTATCCAATATAAGAGTTCATCATATAAGGATATGACCATCAAGGGCGATACCATTCTTATCCATACACAGGATAACTACTGGTGTGATGCGCCTTTCGAAGACATGCAGGGATTTGAGATTGCCGGCGAAGACAAAGTGTTCCATCCTGCAACAGCTAGACACTTCTGGCAACCCGGTGGCGGCTATTGGGACGAAGCCATCATGATTACCTCTCCGGAAGTAAAGAAGCCTGTAGCCGTAAGATACTGTTTTAAGAATTTCCAGATTGGTAATGTGAAGAATGGTGGTAACCTGCCATTATTCCCATTTAGAACGGACAATTGGGAGAAATGAGTATGAGCCACCCATTAGAAGTATTTAAGTTCTGCCCAAAGTGTGGCAGCGAGAATTTTGAGATCAACAATGCCCTTAGCAGACATTGTAGCGACTGTGGCTTTACATACTATCAGAATCCCAGAGCATCAACAGCTGGCTTTATCCTTAACAGTAAAGGTGAGCTGCTCGTTGTCCGCAGGGCAAAAGAGCCTCAGAAAGGCACCCTAGATCTCCCTGGCGGTTTCGTTGACAATGAGGAGACTGCTGAAGAGGGAATGATACGTGAGATAAAGGAAGAGACTGGACTCGAGATAAAAGAAGTAAAGTATCTCTTCTCTGTCCCCAACATATATCGTTATTCAGGAATGGACATTCACACCCTCGACCTCTTCTTCCTTTGTCACGCAGAAGACGACGCTCTCCCTGAGGCCGCTGACGATGCCGCAGAATGCAACTGGGTTCCACTAAGAGAGGTGTATGTTGAACGCTTCGGATTACGTTCTATCCGTAAGGCTGTACACACATTCTTGCAGCAAAACTGTTAATAAATTAAAAAATTCTATATATATATAAGGTGTAAGAGACTTTTTTGCGTACTTTTGCAGCCCAAAGTGAATTAAACGACTCAAAATATGCAGAAAAATCTCGTTATAGTAGAGTCTCCCGCAAAGGCGAAGACGATTGAGAAATTCCTGGGTAGCGACTTCAAGGTGATGTCGAGCTATGGACATATCCGGGACCTGAAAAAGAGAGAGCTGAGCATCGACGATACCACTCTCGTACCAGAATATGAAATTCCCGAAGACAAGAAGAAGCTTGTCGGAGAACTGAAACAGAATGCCAAGAAAGCCGAGAAGGTTTGGTTGGCATCCGATGAAGACCGTGAGGGAGAAGCTATATCCTGGCATCTGTGCGAGGTGCTGGGGCTCGATGAGGAGAAGACCAACCGTATCGTATTCCATGAAATTACAAAGTCAGCTATATTAGAAGCTATTGAACACCCGCGCCATCTGGACATGAATCTTGTCAATGCCCAACAGGCCCGTCGTGTGCTCGACCGTCTGGTGGGTTTCAAACTCTCACCTGTATTGTGGCGTAAGGTTAAGCCAGCCCTCTCGGCAGGACGTGTACAGAGTGTGGCAGTACGACTTATCGTAGAACGTGAGCGTGAGATCCAGGACTTCAAGACCGAAGTATTCTATAATGTCTACGGCACTTTTGCTATCACCAATCCTGACGGCTCAGCCACAGAGGTGAAGGCACAGTTGGCCAACCGTCTGAAGACCCACGAAGAGGTACTTGCCTTCCTCGAGAAGTGTAAGGAAGCATCCTTCACCGTTGAGAGCATCACCAAGAAGCCGATGAAGCGTATGCCTGCTCCTCCTTTCACCACCTCTACCCTACAGCAGGAGGCAGCCCGTAAGCTCGGTTTCACAGTGTCACAGACAATGATGGTAGCCCAGCGTCTCTATGAGAGTGGACAGATCACCTATATGCGTACAGACTCTGTAAACCTCTCTGGTCTCTGCTTAGGCGCCAGCAAACAGGAGATTGTAAACCTCTATGGCGAGGAGTATAGCAAAACCCGTCAGTATCACACAAACTCGAAGGGTGCCCAGGAGGCTCACGAGGCCATCCGTCCTACCTATATGGACAAGACAGAGATAGAGGGAACAGTTCAGGAGCGTCGTCTCTACGACCTTATCTGGAAACGTACCATCGCCAGTCAGATGGCTGATGCTGAGATAGAGAAGACCACAGTAAACATCAACATATCTACCTCCGACGAGCAGTTCGTAGCTCAGGGTGAGGTTGTTAAGTTCGATGGATTCCTGAAAGTATACCGCGAGTCGTCTGATGATGAAGAGCAGCAGGATGAGTTCTCACACATACTCCCACCGCTCGAGGAGGGTCAGGAACTCACACGCCGTGAGATACAGGCCGTAGAACGATTCACCCAGGGACCACAGAGATTCACTGAGGCCAGCCTGGTTCATAAGCTCGAAGAGCTCGGCATCGGCCGTCCTTCTACATACGCTCCGACTATCTCAACCATCCAACAGCGTGAATACGTTCAGAAGGGTGACAAGAAAGGTGAGGAGCGACAGTATACCGTTGATGTGCTCAAAGGCAAGCAGATTGGACAGAAGACCCGCAAGGAACTCATCGGTTCTGACAAGGGCAAGCTCCTGCCAACAGATATCGGCATCGTGGTTAATGACTTCCTGATGAAGAATTTCAAGGAAATCATGGACTATAACTTCACCGCTAAGGTAGAGCAGGACTTCGATAAGATTGCCGAGGGTACCGAGCAGTGGCAGAAGATGCTTAAGGGATTCTACAAGGACTTCGAGCCAACAGTAGAGAGCACTATCAATGCCCGCGAGGAACATAAGGCCGGTGAGCGTGAGCTCGGACTTGATCCTAAGAGCGGACGACCAGTATTCGTTAAGATCGGTCGCTTCGGTCCTGTGGTCCAGATAGGTTCTGCCGAAGACACCGAGAAGCCGCAGTTCGCTCAGATTCCTAAGGACTTGAGCATGAGCAGCATCACTCTCGAAGAGGCTCTCGAACTGTTTAAGCTTCCTCGCAGACTTGGTGAGTACGAAGGTGATACCGTCACCATCGGCACAGGCCGTTTCGGTCCTTATATCCTTCACAATCGTAAGTACACTTCTCTTCCAAAGGGAGAAGACCCGATGACCATCACTATCGAGAGAGCCATAGAGCTCATCAACGAGAAACGTGCTCAGGAGACAAAGAAACATATCAAGATATTCCTCGAAGACACAAAGCTGGAGGTTCTCAACGGCCGTTACGGTCCATATCTCGCCTACGACGGCAAGAACTACCGTCTGCCGAAGTCTATGCACGAGAAGGCCAAAGACCTCACCTACGAGGAGTGTATGAAGGTCATTGACAGTCAGACTAAGAAATAAGATGATCAGAGTCATCCTCATCGGTTATATGGGTGCCGGCAAGACTACTGTCGGCAAAGCTCTCGCCCAGGAGCTGGGAGTTCCTTTCTACGACCTCGACTGGTATATCACCAACCGCATGCGTAAGACGATAGCCCAGATTTTCGAGGAGCGCGGTGAAGAGGGCTTCCGACAGATAGAACGTAACATGCTCCACGAGGTGGCTGAGTTTGAGGATGTCGTCATCAGTTGCGGAGGCGGTACCCCCTGTTTCTTCGATAACATCGACTACATGAACCAGCAGGCTCCGGTGGTATATCTTAAAGCAGAGCCAGAGGTGCTTTACAAGCATCTCGCGATGAGCAAGAACGACCGTCCTCTGCTTCGTGGAAAGAGCCAGGAGGAGCTGATCACCTTTATCACCGAACAGCTGGAGAAGCGCAGCCCCTATTACACTAAGGCCGCGTATACTCTCGATGTAAGTCTGATGGACGACTATTCAAAGATAAAAATCAGCGTAGACAAACTGCGCAAACTATTAAATATTTAAACTCTTAAAACCCATCTGCCCATAATGAAAAAATGGACTATTGAAGACTCCAAGGAACTCTACAACATCAACGGTTGGGGAACTTCCTATTTCGGAATCAACGAGCAGGGTGACGTTTATGTCACCCCTTGTAAGAACAATACGCAGATCGACTTGCGTGAGGTGATGGATGAGCTGGCACTGCGTGATGTCACACCACCTGTGCTCCTGCGATTCCCGGATATCCTCGACAATCGTATCGAGAAGACGTGGAGTTGTTTTAAGAAGGCTGCTGAGGAGTATGACTACAAAGGTGAGAACTACGTGGTCTACCCCATCAAGGTCAATCAGATCCAGCCTGTGGTAGAGGAAATCATCTCGCACGGAAAGAAATTCAATCTTGGCGTCGAGGCTGGTTCAAAACCTGAGCTGCATGCTGTGATTGCCGTTCAGTGTCAGAGCGACTCTATCATCGTCTGCAACGGTTACAAGGACCAGAGTTACATTGAACTGGCCCTGTTGGCACAGAAGATGGGTAAGCGGATATTCATCGTTGTTGAGAAGCTCAACGAGCTCGACATCATCGCCAAGGTGGCAAAGAAGATGGATATCAAGCCGAATATCGGTATCCGAATCAAGCTGGCCTCTTCCGGTTCCGGCAAATGGGAAGAGAGTGGTGGCGATGCCTCTAAGTTCGGACTGACAAGCGCCGAGCTCCTCGAGGCTCTCGACCTTCTTGATAAGAAAGGTATGCGCGACTGCCTCAGACTGATACATTTCCATATCGGTTCGCAAATTACAAAGATCCGTCGTATACAGACAGCATTAAGAGAGGCCTCGCAGTTCTATATCCAACTGCATAAGATGGGATATAATGTCGACTTCGTGGACTGTGGCGGTGGCCTCGGTGTTGACTATGATGGTACTCGTTCTCCTTCGAGCGAGTCGTCTGTCAACTACTCCATCCAGGAATATGTCAACGACTGTATCTACACCTTCGTTGACGCAGCTAATAAGAACGACCTCCCACACCCGAATATCATTACCGAGAGCGGTCGTTCGCTTGCAGCCCATCACTCTGTATTGGTTATCGATGTGCTTGAGACAGCCTCACTGCCAGAGATGCCGGAGGAGTTTGAGCCCGACGAGAACAGCCATCAGCTGGTTAAGGACCTCTATGATATCTGGGACAACCTCTCACCCCGCAACGTGCTTGAAGACTGGCACGATGCCGAACAGATACGTGAGGAGGTGCTCGATCTCTTCTCTCACGGTATCGTAGACCTTAAGACCCGTGCAGAGATTGAGGCTATGTACTGGAGTGTATGTCATGAGATAAACATCCTGACCAAGAGTCTGAAGCATATCCCCGAGGAACTGATGAACATCGATAAGCTCTTAGCCGACAAGTACTTCTGTAACTTCTCGCTCTTCCAGAGCCTGCCCGACTCCTGGGCAATCGACCAGCTCTTCCCCATCATGCCTATCCAGCGCCTTGACGAGCGCCCCACTCGCAATGCCACTATTCAGGATATCACCTGCGACTCAGACGGTAAGATTGCTTCGTTTGTCACCAACCGCATCAACTCGCACTCGCTGCCTGTTCACTCACTCCGCAAGAACGAGCCTTATTACCTCGGTGTGTTCCTCGTAGGAGCATATCAGGAGATTCTCGGTGATATGCACAATCTCTTCGGCGACACTAACGCAGTACATATCTCAGAGAAGGATGGCAGTTATCATATCGACCAGATTATCGATGGTGAGACAGTAGCCGAGGTGCTCGACTACGTTCAGTACGACCCGAAGAAACTGGTTCGCCAGCTTGAGGTTTGGGTGGCTAAGAGCGTTAAGCAGGGAAAGATTACTCTCGAGGAGGGTAAGGAGTTCCTCTCCAACTACCGCTCCGGACTTTACGGCTATACTTATCTTGAATAAGATGAAAGAGAAGATTACGATAGTAAAGGTTGGTGGGGCTGTGGTCGAGGATGAGCCCCAGCTTGCACAGCTGCTGAAAGATTTCAGCGCCATTGAGGGAAAGAAAGTATTGGTTCACGGTGGTGGTCGTAAGGCCACGAAGGTGGCAGAGTCGCTCGGCATCGAGTCGAAGATGGTCAATGGCCGCAGAATCACCGATGCAGAGATGCTCAGTGTGGTAACGATGGTCTATGGCGGTCTCGTAAACAAAAACCTCGTGGCTCGTTTGCAGGCCAATGGTGTCAATGCTCTCGGTCTTACAGGTGCCGACATGAACGTCATCCGCAGCCATAAGCGGCCTATCAAGGATGGTGTCGACTTCGGCTTCGTAGGCGATGTAGATACTGCCGACGGCAAAATGCTGAGCAAACTTATCGAGGAAGGCATTACTCCCGTGATGGCTCCACTCACCCACGATGGTCAGGGAAACATCCTTAACACCAATGCCGACACTATCGCCTCAGAGACAGCCAAAGCTCTCGCACCATATTACGATGTGACCCTCATCTTCTCGTTTGAGAAGAAAGGTGTGCTCCGTAATCCCGACGATGATGACTCCGTAATCCCTGTCATCACCCACGAGGACTTCGAAAAATATAAGGCCGACGGCACTATCAGCGGAGGAATGCTCCCCAAAATCGAGAATGCCCTCTCAGCCATCGATGCAGGAGTAAGTCGTGTCATCATCACCCTTGCAACAGCCATCGACGGTCGTTCAGGCACTATCATCAAACAATAATTATTCTCATTATTCCAATTTCTTTCTAAAAAAATCCATTTCTTTGTAACTTTTCCCCGTTTCAATCGTCATTATTATTAGAGAGGATGAAAAAGATCAGTTTCCGGAACGATGTCCTGCCGCTCAAAAACGAGTTGTACAGACTAGCTCTCCGCATCACTCTCAACCATGCGGAAGCAGAGGATGTGGTACAGGAAACGATGATCAAGGTCTGGAACAGGCGCGACCGCTGGGATGAACTCGAATCCATCGAAGCCTTCTGCCTGACGATATGCCGGAACATCGCGATAGACAAGACGAAGAAGGCAGAAAACCAGAACCAGAGCCTGATGGACGAGCACGATGCTCCCGACCACAGCTACTCATCCAATCCTGAGGAACAGGCGATGCAGCAAGACCGAATATCGCTGATACGCCGCCTCATCGACACACTGCCCGAGAAACAGCGCAGTTGCATGCAGCTCCGCGATTTTGAGGGAAAGAGTTACAAGGAAATAGCAAAGATTCTGGACGTCAGCGAGGAGCAGGTAAAGATCAACATCTTCCGCGCCCGACAGACGATAAAACAGAAATTTATAGATACAGAGAATTATGGATTATAAGTACATCGAACAGCTTTTGGAGAACTACTGGCAAGGTGAGACCACCCTGCAAGAGGAGAGCATCCTGCGCAATTTCTTCAGCCAGGACGATGTGCCTGCCGAGTTCATGAAGTATAAGCCTCTGTTCGTTTACGAGCAAGAAAAAGAGGACATTCTTGACGAAGAATTCGACAGCCGTATTCTCGAGATGATTGGTGAGGAAGAGCCAAAGGCGAAGATTGTCACTCTGACATCGCGCCTGATGCCACTCTTTAAGGCTGCCGCTGTGGTGGCCATCGTAATCACCTTAGTAAATGCAGCTCAGGCTCCCTGGAACTACGGCTGGGATAATCCCCAGGACGAATACGCAAAGTTCCAACAGCAACAGCAGCAAGCCGACTCTGTCAACATGCTCAATCCTGTTCAGGCAGAGAACATCGGCGACAGTGCTACAGCCGCCAAGCCTGAGTCGCATCTTGTGGAATAGCTAATTTTTCAATGCTTTCTCTATACAATTAATTAAAACAAAAACGTAGAAACTGTGAAGTTTCGATTCTCTCAAATTTTTCATAACATGCTAACGAAGACCCCCTGACTCCTCTTAAAGAGGTATCAGGGCGGTCTCATTTTTAGGGGTTAGCGATTCTCGGGACTACCGAAACATGGGCTAACCCTATTTCTTCATTCTAAGATTCAGCTGGAATAAGGCGGGCAGGAGGATACACATCGAGAAAGCCACAGCCATAAGCACGGTGCGCTCAGAACCGCCAAAGACATCTATTATCTTGATGTTTGGATCGGGATAGAAGGCAAACGTCAGATAAGCTATCGAATTGTTCACACAGTGGTAGATCACTCCGGGAAGGATGCTGTCTGTGCGGTAGTACATCCATCCGAGCAATATGCCTATCAGGAAGGCGTGTGGCATCTGAGCAGGATTCATGTGGATGGCGGTGAAGAGCACTGCGGATATCATGATACCTATCCAGGGGTTGCTCTTCCATCGCAGCAGTGCCCTGAGGATAGCCCCACGAAATACGATCTCCTCTACCAGCGGAGCCATCAGTCCGAGGACTACATATCCGAACGGGCTGCTCATTACCAGCTCTAACTGATGCTCAGCCAGATTAGGCAGTTCAGGCATCAGCTCCTGGATATACATCGAAGGGATGATAGCTCCACAGGCCGCAAGTACGCACCAGAAACACACATCCCAATATCTTTTTCTCAGCCAGTTGGGCGACAGCTCCGCCCATTTCGGCCAAAGGAAACAAACGAGCGTGGCCACATCCGTCAGAACTGTTGTAAGTATCATTCCTGTGGCATCCAGTTCCGAGCCCTTGCCCTTTATCATCTGGTATGCTAACATCACAATTCCTCCGGCAATCATCTGTATCGCCGCAAATATCACGAAATATAATAACGACTTCTTCATCACGGTTATCCCATTATCACGTTTATCATTTATCCTTTATCATTTATCATTTCCATTGTCCTCCTTCTGTCATCCTCCAATTGCGCCATCAGAGCCTCACGACTCTCGAATTTCCTTTCAGCTCTCAGTCGCTCTACAAACTCCACTGTCATCGTCTCGCCGTAGATATCCCCTACTCCATTATCCAATATATGCACTTCGAGAGTCTGATGATGACCATCAAACGTAGGGCGCGTGCCGATATTCATCATTGCAGGCATCTTCTTACCGCCTGTGACTGCCCATACGGCGTATGCACCAGAGGCTGGAATAAGCTTATTTGAATCGCCGAGGTCAAGATTTGCTGTGGGGAATCCAAGCTCATGACCGATATGCTCGCCCTTGACAATACTGCCTGTAAGGGAATAATTCCTCGAGAGACCCTCTGCAGCCTTGCTCACATCGCCATCCGAGAGCAACTGCCTGATGGCCGAAGAGCTAACGGCTATGTCAGAACCCTCAAACTTCTCCTCATCGCCTTTGAGCACCTCCAAACCCATCTCCCTGCCATAACGCACATAGTCGTCGAATCCCTCCTCGCGGTTATGTCCGAAGCGGTTATCATAGCCTGTAACGAGCACCTCCACATCCAGTTTCTCTTTCAGCACATCGTGCATAAACTGCTGAGCTGAGAGGGCTGCGAGCTCGCGGGTAAAGGGCAGAATCACCACTTTTGCGATGCCGAGAGCCTTCAGTTGTTCGGATTTCTCGGCCGTCGTAGAGAGCAACTGAGGTCGGAACGAGGGATCGAAGAGTTCGCGGGGCTGTCGGTCGAAGGTGATGGCCATTGGGATGAGACCCCGTTTCAGGGTCTCGTCGATTACCTTCCCGATGAGCAGTTGATGCCCCCGGTGAACGCCATCAAAACAGCCGA
>Ga0326512_10003251_pt1 | contig 11961 bp, 12 predicted proteins | sample 1_2617_0518_D_FD_203652 | JGI IMG/M metagenome (GOLD analysis project Ga0326512, IMG submission 203652) | Bovine rumen microbial communities from UC Davis, California, United States - 1_2617_0518 | ecosystem: Host-associated > Mammals > Digestive system > Stomach > Rumen | place: USA... | reverse complement strand
AGCGATTATTTTTTCGCTCGTTAGGATATCTTCCATGAGCTTATTCTTATAATCGAAAAACTCCTTTAATTGCATTACAGCCACCTCTTTCTTCCATCAGTAGATGTATCGTCCGTATTAGTTATTACAGGCTTCGGGAAATATTTATAGTAATCAGCTATACGTAATTCATAATTGTCATCACCAGTACCAGTTACTTCCTGTAAGACAAATTTTACGCAACCTTCATCGCCGTATGAATGACCTAATTTTATTGGTTTAGTTAAAATATAACAAAGTGGTTTTGGTGAACCAGGCTCGTCAACAACCAATCTTGTTTCTCTATTAAGCTTGATTGTATCTTCGTTTTTAGCCATTGTGATGGCTATACGGGAGTCACCTCTAGTGACCACATAGTGACGATCTTCTAGCTCACCGGTTAAGTCCTTATTATTTAAGCAGATTGTGCAAATTTCCAGACATATCCGCCTGTTGTTTTTCTTTTATTGTGGCAACACTGCGATATATGACTATGATTAATATTCAATTCAGTTTCTGCATCCCGTGCAGATTTAAAACTTCTTATAAATACACCGTCAATAGTATACATATCTATGGCTTTACTATTGCCATCGCCTATCTTTCTTTTGTGTTCATCCGAAAATTTTCTACCCTTTAAACCCTTAGACCTGCGTCTTAGAGTTTCATCAGAAAGATTTTCTTTTAATCTGGCGAACGACAATTTCTTCCTAGTTTCTTCTGATGGATGATAGTTAGGAGTACCATCTCCTCCAGATGTCATGTTGTATCCATATTTTCTATTTTGAGTTCTCCACATTCTTATATATAATACTTCAAGATTCTTTGCGTCAGATTCTGTCAATCCTTCGTGTAAAATAATATGACTAAATCCATCCCATCCATATTTATTGACAGCGCTATAGAAATATGAATTTTCATGATACCCTCTACCTTCTCTCCATCTATGTTCCGGCTTTGGCTTCGATGTTACACCGACATATCTTTTCCCATTAGTCTTATTAACATGGACATATACACGCCATTTTCTTTCCTCTATATAAATCACACCATTCATTCATTTATTTATTTTGCACAACCGAAGGGTCGCTACACCCTCTTGATGTTTAACGTCCTCTCGCTTTCACGAGAGAGTAGACCATATCTTCATCCTTTCGGATGCTCACCGCTTCGGATAGCCAATAACTTGCCACCCTACGAGCTACGCTCTGGTCGTTGAGCCTTTCCCTATTCGGGACTTGGTTGCTGATTTTCCATTAAAATAAGCCTGCCTTTCGGCAGACTTGAAAGCGTTTAGGATTTAACCATGCGCCATCTATTTATTTCTTTCTTCTTTCAAAACATTCGCACTTAGGCGTATTTCATCCTTATGCTGTAGTATAAATAGCTTTAGGAGTTTCCAGCAATTCGATGAGTATTTATCATGCAGCTTTCGCTACACGGAAACTACTTCTTAATTTCGTACCGTCTTCCACAATACACCACTGCTCATGTATAACGGCATCTTCCGACACCCACCTCAGAAGATAGTTACACTGTTGCAATTTTGCTCTTGTGTACAACGTAGTATTATAATCTTTCTCAACCACTAACCAATATTGATCCATCCAATGTACTAGGCTTCCATGCTTAATCGTTTCACCAGGCATTGATAAAATTTTCTTTTCATCAAGATTATCAGAATTAATTATCGCAACAGTTTGCATAACACCATCAATATCTGCTTCTGTATATGATAAGTTGTCAGGCAAAAACTTTTCTATATTATGAATTTCCCTAGTCTTAAATGCGTTTCGTTTGTTTCCGCCACGAGCTTCTATTCTACTTAAGTAAGTTTCCCAATCACTCAGTTGCCTCACCGCCATTCGTATAGTGAGCCGCAAACCTGTTACAGATTGAAATAGCTTTAAATACTTCCCGCTTGACCTGCTTGATTGTAAGCTCTTGTACATGAGAATTCAGATGTTCCAATATACTGACGAGACTTAAGAACGATGGGTCGTTATTTAATTGAGCAATAACATCACCGCAACCAAGCAGCTCACACTGTAAACTTTCTATATATGTCGGTAAAGATTCCTCGCCCTTTTCTCGCATCGGGAGTATCTTAAAAAATTGATTTACGAGATTCTTGAAATAGTTGGTAACCATTTCTTCGTTAACGAGAACACCGACAGTAGTTTCAACCATCATATATGTAAATCCGTGAGGTCGCCATGATTATAGCTATACTCACGTATCATCTGTATATAATCTTTTTGAGCTTTCGAATAAGCGTTCCCGACACGCAATAAAAGCTCTGCAGGAGAGTACATAGTATAATCTCTGGTATTCATAACATTTTCTAGTAACTCCTGTTTATAAACGTACGGCTTAAGCCATTGAACAACCATTCCCTCTGATACAATATCTACGATTTCATCTAATATCTCATCATCGATATCAACATCGAACCGCTCTGCAGAATCATCTGCAGTTGTAGTAAAATCATAACCACAAACCTTTTTAAATGTAGACAATGATAATGTACGTTTCATAAGGTCAACAGTTATTTCATACCTTCTATCTATATCAGCTAAATCGTAATCTGTTATCTTAGAGAGAAATGCACCAATAAAAGAATCATAAGGAACGCCCATCTATAGCCCCCTTATCTTTCTATAAGCTCTGTGCCAAGAGCCTCTTCAAGTGTTGCGATAACTCTTCTTGAATCGATTTCACCATCCATTACAAGCTGCCTTGCTCTCAAAGAAAGTGACGCCTTTTGCCCAGCAGACATTCCGCTAATAATATTTTTAATCTCTTCAGGACTCTTATCGAATACTTTATCGAAATCTTCAATCTTAATTGCGTTCTTATAATATCTAGAAAGACCAAGATACGGTACTACCCAAGCACTTTCTTTTGTGAACATAAACCAATTATTCTCGAAGAAACCTTTTGCTGAACTCTTCGCATTTCTAAGCTCACGGAGTTCCATTTCCTGTTCATCCCCAAATCTGCTCCATTCGTATTTCTCATGAGTTCTTGGACTGATATATACTAAATGTCCATGAAAACCATTTGTTACAGTTACTACTGAATTAGGGTCGATATCTTTTGGGACAATAGGTTTCTCTTCAATAATAGTTTGTACAGAGTTATCGACCTGATTATCTACTTGTGTTGTATCACTTGTTGTTTTTCTTCTACCAGCCATAAATCTCCTTTCATTCAAAATGGCTGTCGCAGTCAAGGCGACAGCCACAATTCAATAAATTATGTAGTCTTATAAATACCAATACCAGTATTCTTGTTGCCAGCGAGGACGAGGGCAGTTCCCCATTTAACGCCGTACAGATACTCTTGTGTGAAATCCATATTAGTCATCGGGTCGCCCATAAGGACAATCGGATCACCTTCGTAAACACTATTTGTTAAGCTAATTGATTGATTGTTGTAAGATTTCTTCTATGTTTTTACCAGCCTTTATTTTCTTGTGCAGAGATTTATAATTAATACCATACTCCCTAGCACATTCTGAAAGTGTCATAATTTTACCGAATACATTGTATTCAACATTACTTCTTATATTATTGCATTGGGTTACTCTATCAACCCATCTACAATTTTCAGGATAATACCCATCATTATTATTAATTCTATCTATCGACAGAGAATCAGTATATCCATTTTGTAATGCCCATGTTTTAAATACTTGATAATCATTTAACCATTCGTCACAAATAAATATACCTCGTCCGCCGTAATCGTTATAATTACTAGCATTGTTATTATAACAACGCTTTTTCATACCATTCCAAATATTGTATGGTCTTGTCCCAGTACATCCGTGTGTGCTAAAATTATTTTTTGCAATTTTCTTCTGTATTTCTCTATGTTCGCATCCACACGAAGTTGAACGTCCACTTGTAAGAGAATTTCTGATTACATTCTTTCTAGTTCCACAATCACATATACAGTCCCATGTGGTAAATCTATTACCGCTGCCTGTTATATGGTCTTCTCCTCTTTTTATGACTGTCCATTTGCCGAACCTAAGATCTGTCAAATCTTCAAATTTTGGCAATTATATTCCTTTCACTCACTCAATCAATCAATACGGTTCGCTACACCGTGCTAGTATTTCTACTTCTATATGTTTCCATATAGTACAGACTATATCTTCATCCATTATATCGGATGCCCACCACTTCGACCACGCTTGCGGCCTACTCTTAAATAAGATAGTCGTTGAGCCTTCTCCTGTTCGGAGCTTGGTTGCTGATTATCCGTTAAAATAGCACTTAGGATTTAACCATATGCCATCTCATAGATTTTTTCTGCTTTCGCAACATTCACACTTACATATATTTCATTGTTATGTTGTAGTTCTATGAGCTTTGGGAGATCCCAGCAATTCAATGGGTTATTATTCAAACACGTTACCGTGTAAGCAGTCTATTTACGCGACACAATTATGCCGCCCTAAACTTAATCGGTTTGTCATCACCAGCTACGATAGTAAGTACATTGTCATCAAACACAAATGCCTTGTGACCATTAGCATCAAGCTCGTTCACCTTATGACGCTGCGGGATAGCGAAGCACGGTGTGCCATAGAATGTACCATAGTAACCATAACTATGAAGCTCGCCCTTTGCCGTCTCGGACTGAACGGACTCTTTGAGCTGTCTGAGAGCCTTCTTAGTACCGATGATAGTAGCTGTCTTTCCATCAGCAGCTGCCTCTACATGAGCAATAATATCAAGCAGAGTATCCTCGTTATACGTACCAGCAGACGGATAGAACGAGATGCCACCAATTTCCTGTGCGGTTACGCCAGACCAAAGTTTATAAATGTCCTCAGCAATCTTCTTTCTGAAAGATTCAGCAACAACATCAATAAGATGATTAAAATCAACACGACCAGCAAGGACTCTATTTAGCTCTTCGTAAATACGAACCATATGCATGGATGTATTGATAGCTTTTTCTTCCCTGCCACCGATTCTCTGTCTACGAATAGCCTGAGTACCATCAGCAACTTCATCAACTTCGAACAGAATATCGTCTTCAATAACGAACAGATTCTGGTCGCCTTCTGCGACATTTCTATAATCAACAAGCGCATTGAAGAATTCATCACCCTGAATACCTTCAACAACAGTAGCATTGAGAATCTCTTCTACAATAGTGAAAAGACCCTGGCACTTGCCATCACGAATAGCCTTATAGTCAAGCTTTGTAGAACCATTATTAGCCTCAATAAGAGCTTCCTTAAGAGCTTCCTGAGACTGCTTTACGGAATACTTCTCGACATTTCCTCTGTAACCATCAATGCCGAGCTTTACAATATCTTTATAATCAGCCATTATTATTTACCACCTTTCTATAGATTAAGCTACTTCAATTGCGTAGTATGTATAACGACCAACTACGTTAACATCAATAATTGTTCCAATAACAGTGGAGCCGTTTGTAGCTGAATCGACTACCTTTGCCTTTGTGTCACCCTGAAGCTCAACGATCTTACCCTTAGCAGGTGTGCCGTCAAGAGCATCAGCAGTTACAGAGAAAATATCATTGGAATGCAGGCGATAGCCCCTAGCAGCTTTGCCAGCAACGTTAATAAACTCATCAAGATTCTTCTTACGCTCATCATACATTACTTCAGGAGAAGCAATAAGGACGACCTCTGTAAGAGCAGAGCTCGCTGTCGGCTCGACACCAACATAAATTTCACGAGCGCCATCCTCAAGACCAGCGAGAAGAACGAAATTACCATTTTCAATCTCAGTCGCTACATTCTCATTAGAAGTAGAATCTACCGGCTGATAACGAACAGATACGAGTCTAGCTCTATCATCAGTTCCAGTTAACTTGTCTGTTCTGACTACAGCATATGCCATAATGTTTATCCTCCTATAAAAGTATTACTCATCTAGTCCAAGATATTTCTCAACTATTCCGCCATACGGAATCTTGGACATATCAGTTTTCTCAACTTTAAATTTCGGTGTATGCTCATTAAGATTAAACTTAGCAGGTACACCATTCCTACCACGAATTGCAAAGAGCTTCTCCTCAAGTGTATCAAAGTCATACTGAGAATTGTCTTCACGCAGAGATTCAAACGCATCAATACCAACAAGGTCTTCGAATTTTGCGAAAAGCTCTTCACGTTTACTATTCTCGATTGCTGTCTCAACATCGAGCTTGTACTGTCTAAGTTCTGAAAGTTCTTTATCTAAAGACGCAATCGTTTCGGAGGCAGTATTGTATTTCGCTTCCCAACCGATATTCTCTTTGATAGTCCGCTCCATAGACGCAAACATCTGCGCTACTGGAGATTCCTGCTCACCTTCGAAATCCGTAATTGCAAACTTCTTTCTCTTCTTTGATTCATAATCTATGGACAGAGCATCACCGTTAACAGAATACTCAAAACCATAAAGCAACCAATCCTCAGTATCGAAGCAGTATACTTCATGATTTTCGAAGTCAGCGTCTACATAACAATACTTACAAGACGTACCCCATTCTCTTTCTACTTTATTTTCAGAAAGAGCACGCTGAAGTTCTTCCATAGTGTTAGAAGCGAGATTGAAAGACTCGTCATTTTCCTCTTCTGCTATAGAGTCCACTTCGACTTCTTCTTCAACATCCTGAACTTTATTGGTCATAGCTTGAAACTTCTCAGTAAGTTCATCTATAGTAAACTCATTAATATCAAAGTCGAGAGAATCTACATCAATATCATATTCGGCAGCGAGTTCAAGTTTCTCGTTCAATACCTCGTTTCCTCCTTCCATCGAATATTTTTGTGGGTGTGTATTGTCAACATCATTAGATGTAGTGACCTGTGTAATTGTTTCCTTAAGCTCATGCATCATCTCAGAGAACTTCAACTGGAAATCATTCTCTGTATTAACTATAGAGAATGAGAGTGCGCTCGACTCAAAGCAAGGTTCAACTCCTATAAGACAAAACGCTGTGAACTCAAAATCATATATATAGAAAATACCATCTTTGAGTTCTCCATCTTTGATAGTTATCTCCATAGAATGAGCTGTTATGTTATCTCGCTTTATCTTTGCATAAGCTTCTTGTCTTTTCCAAATAAGTACCTCTGTGAACAAGTATTCGTGTAAAGTACCATCGTCTTCTTCTACGACATCCCACCAGTATTTTGACTGTGACGGTACTGTTCCCACAGGAGTCGTAACATTTACAATTCTTATCGAACCGTCATTGTCCCTGAATACTTCTGTGTCATGTCCACCGATCGAATCAGTCTCTCTGTTGTAATTACATACAACAGGGCAGTTATACATCGTCTTAGCACATCTATTGAATGTTTCTTTGGATATAAAACTCTTGTTCCTATTAAGGTCTTTGTATGCTATACGTAATACTGCTTTGTCGAAAGACGAATTAATTTCACACAAGTCGGTAAGAGATGATGCGAATGTAAGATTTAAAACCTTATTTGTTTCCATCTCTACCCTCACAAATAAAGCCTCGGAATAACCGAGACTGGATACAATTCAACTGTTTCTATAATTAAAAAGTAAGAGAGTCTGATAAATAATAATCAATATTGTCAAGACCGAACTTACTATATAACGAGTAATCATAAGCAAAGATGTAAATATTATTTTCTTCATCCTGCTTAAGCAATGTAAACCCGTTTATTTCTAAAACATTTTTATCTTCCTGAGAGAAGACATAAATCAATTTTCCTTTCATTCATACACCTCATGCACTCTCTTGATTTTTCTCTGTATTATCCGCTGTATCTTCAAGTTCTTTGCGTGGTGCGCCAGCTCCATTACCAGAGCCTTCATTTTCTGCTGATATTTCATTTGAATTCAACTGAGTAGAACTAATAATAGGTCTAAACATATCCTGTAGCTGTAATACATGACCTTCTAAAAAACTCATGCTGTCAAGTTCTGCCTGACCAATACCTTGCGAAGCAGCGTAAGCAGATATTGTAGGCAGACCATATGAAGCGGCCTTAAGATACGAGTCACCAACTTCTTTATAGTTGTATTGACTTACATTTAAAAACTCTACTCTAAAATTCTTTCCATATGATTGAGCCTGAATAAATCTATTTATAGCGTCACCAATACTCTTAACTATGCCATAAGTTATTGCCTGGTCTGCTTTGATAGAAAGCAGAAGAGCATTAGCACTCGCCCTTGCATTATTAAATAAGAGAGACGATATACCAGCAGCAGTAAATAAGCTTTCTTCTGCATCAGCTACTGTATTCGTATCACCAGTGTTCGATTTCTCAAAACTGATTTTATCAATATCCATTGGCGTAAGAATAGAACCAACTTCTTCTGGAAGAACAGAATCAAGGTTTTGCCAAAACTCTCTTGCTTTTGGCAAATCAATTCCCCAGTTTCCCTCATCATCCATTGGAAGTTTCATACTAATCATCGCATAGTTTTCAAGAGCTTCCTTACTCATCTTAAGCTGTTTATAATCTTCGATATCATATATCTCTCTTAAGATTCCTGCAAACGGAGGAAGAGCATAATCCAGAATATCGGAATTGCATTTGATCGCAAAAGAATTCGGAGCATCAAGTTCAATCCACGGTTGAGTTCTATCTTTCTTGAATAGATTATATTTAACCTTGAATTCTGGCGGATAGTAATCCAGCATATCTTCTCTTGCAGAGAAGTATGAGAAATTAAAAGTTACATTCGGCACATTACCCTCAACAGATGATATAGCGCAATAATCACTAGGTAAATGTTGTATTGTTATGCTATCGCTAGTAACCCATAACGTGCAGTAGCATACATCTTCTCTTAAACACACTGTCAATATCTTTGGAAGTTGTGTTTTAATATTCATTGACGACAACATATTTACAACTTTTCTATAATTGCCACCTGTACGATTTATGTTTGCCTTTCGTGGGTCTATCTTGTACGGCTCAACTATATAAGCCAAGTCAGATAATCCAACGAAGTATTGTATTATTCTTCTAAAGTGAGGGCTTGCGCCATATATATAGTTAATTGCTTGACGTAACTGTTTCTCATATCTATATGGATTCGATAAATATTTCTGTATATCATCTTTTGTATACAGATAAAAATTTGGAGATGTTCTATAGTTATTAAGGTCTCTCGTTATAAGTTTATTAAGTATGGCGAATCTGTTAGATATCCCAACATACCCAATAGCGTCGCCACCATTTCTGTTAATAGGCTTCTTGGCGACAACAGACGCTTTATCGGTTTTCTTAACAGTTCCAACCTTCTTGGCTATTTCTGCCATATCTCTTGTTCACCTTCTTTCCGTATGATGATGGCGGCTTTATAATGAACATATCGTTAGCTCCAACATTAAGGTTGTTGCGTTTAACTAACTTATTCTCTATTTGTGTAGCAACATAATAGTTATATGAGAGAGAAGAGTAGCGGTCTTTTCTCATACCAGACCTCTCATATATCTTTACTTTGCCGTTAGCTTCCTCATGCTGTAACTTCGTTAATTCATCAATAAGTAATGTAGTTTGAATATATGGCATTTGTATCTGAATCTTCTGTGCTGGATTAAGTGACTTATATCCCCTAATATCGTTAAGAAGTACATCTGCATCATATTCGGTTTCAAGCAATCTAATACGACTACTTCTAAATCCCTCACGCAATAAAAAAGCACAGTCCGAATTAAACTGTGCGCTTGCTTTAATAGCCCATATTACCTTTGGAGCACCTACTACAGTACATCTAGATGCCATCTCAGAATTATTACAACATGATAAAGCTGGATATACCTCACCTGTATCCAGGTCTAATATATCTCTAGCTAAACAGTCGTATACACCAAGTCCAAGACCAGATGTATCCAACACTATGTAGTCGCAGTTGTATTCATCAAATAATTTACGGATAATCAACGCTTGGTCATCCGTTCTCATCCCCTCATACGAATCTGCGTAAACAATATTACTTATATATCTACCGCCACGAGTCCTAGATAATTGATTGATGAAAATAGCAGTCGCATCGTTATTGTGTTTCTTGCTGGACATCAATGCTATATCAGCTGATAATATTCTAACCTCACCCGGCTGCTTGAGCGGTATCTTTATATGTGACGAATTACCAAGAATAGATGCTAGTCTATTTGGTAACATTGGATATTTAATCCTTCTATTTTTAGATATCGAAGCGAAATCAAAGAACGCATTCTCATCAGAGCCATAAAATAAAGCTTCCATTTCCATAGAAAACTTTATATCGCTGAAATCTGATTCAGACATTTCATCAGCGACTGCATCCTGATCTAGCAATCCTTCCTTTATAGATAATTGATATGGAAAGCTACATACAAATTGATGTCTTCTTGGATCACACATCGCAGCAAATGTATCTAAACATTTGGTGAAAGACCAATGATCTTTCCAGTACGCGCTCGAAAGGTAGAGCGTTAAGTTCTTTTCTTTTGCATATTCTGCATCTGCCTGAGCCGGAGTAAGCTGTCTATATCTAGGCATACGCCTCTGCGTTAAGAACTTTCTAAGTACGTCGTCAATGATTGGCTTTGGTACTAACCTATACTCGTCAATTAGCAAAACATTACTTCTGTTTCCTCTACTGCTATCTGATGCAGTTACTACTTTGATAGCGCTCGTATTATGAAACAGGATATATGAGTTAGTCCCGTTCATTTTTGTTTCTTTTATTTCGTTCGATAACTCTACTGAGTTAGGCATCAATTCTAGGATAATCTTTTCTAGAACATTATTTGCCTGACCTCTTGTACCAGATACAACACACACCTTAGTACCTGGGTATAATATACATCTAATAACACAATATACTGCACTTATGAATGACTTACCCTGTCCACGAGCAGCTATCCATACAAATACTGTACTCCAGAACATCATGACTAGTATGATTCTCTGGAACAGTCTTAACTTTAAATGTAGATAATCCTCTGCAAATTTATCTGGATTCTTTCTATAAAATGAAACCCATAGAGCTGCACCCTCTAATACCTTTTGGTATCTTTCAGATGAAGTGCCTTTATGTGTAGCCATCATCGTAACCATCATCACCATCGTCAGCAATGCTATCAAACATATCTAACATTGCATCCTCTTCATCTCCATCGTATTCAGGTTTATCTACTGTGTATTTAGCTATTGCTTCTTCATATAGTCGTGTATATTTATTATCCTTAGTTCCAACCATTTTGCATAAGTGACCCATCCAAGTAAATATATACTTGAGTATCGGACTGTCATCGTATACATCAGGGATTGGTCTCTCGTTCTCATATCTATAAGCCCACACTCCCATTGGAGTATTTTGTATAGAAGTATCTAGGTCATCCTTTTTCTGCACTGGTTTCAAGTTGGCACTACCCAATAAAGTATTGAGTGCTGTTATACTTTTTTCTACAGAACGACCTGCAGACCTATCTCTATTAATATCAAGTTCAAGAGAACATATTTGTCTGATGATTGCCTCTGTTCCTATATCCAACTCAGTGCCTTTCGGAAACTTTGACATCCAATATCTTCTTCTTTGTTCCAGTTCTCTGTACATGGTAGGTGTGTACCCAGACCCCCAGAACGCCATAATTTCATCCGTTATCGGTTCAGGTTCTGACTCAGAAGATTGTTCAGTATCGCTTACATATAGTTTCGTTGTGTCATCTGCGAAACTCCATAGTCTACCTTCCGCCTCTAACGTGTCGTCATAAGACTTACCAAAATATGTCTTCTTCGCTATGCATTGAATATACTGACTCATTACAGAACGTAATGTAGCTTTACTTGCGATAGAGTCATATATTTTGTTATCCCAATATAGGTCTAACTTTCTACAAGTTTGCCTTACAGCTAATCTTGAATCATTACATTGTTCCAAATATCCTTCGAATATTCTCTCTACGCAAGCCTTACACACTGATAGA
>Ga0326512_10003249_pt1 | contig 11964 bp, 9 predicted proteins | sample 1_2617_0518_D_FD_203652 | JGI IMG/M metagenome (GOLD analysis project Ga0326512, IMG submission 203652) | Bovine rumen microbial communities from UC Davis, California, United States - 1_2617_0518 | ecosystem: Host-associated > Mammals > Digestive system > Stomach > Rumen | place: USA: California... | reverse complement strand
CAAAAGTACCGTTACAAAAGCTGTAGCTTATATTTGCAACCCGGATAAGACCGAGCAGCAACTGCTCGTTGATTCATTTGGCTGTAGTCCCGAAACAGCCAGGCATGACTTTGACTATGCTCTTTCCCGAACAAAGCAATCCGACAAAAATCAGGCTTATCATCTAATCCAGTCTTTTGCAAAAGGCGAGGTTTCTCATGAAGAAGCACATCGTATCGGAATTGAACTTGCAAACAAACTGCTCGACGGCAAATACTCCTATGTTGTCGCAACCCATACCGATAAAGGTCACCCACATAATCACATTATATTTTGCGCCGCCGATAACATAGAGCACAAAAAATATAATGCCTGCAAGAAAAGCTATTATCACATCCGGCAGCTCAGCGATGAATTATGCAAAGAACACAACCTTTCCATCATCGAGCCAAGCGGCAGAAAAGGAAAAAAGTATGTTCAGTGGAAAGCTGAGCAGGAAGGCATCTCATGGAAAAAGCGCTTACAGGAAGATATCGACGAATGCGTAAAACTGGCAAAATCATACGATGACTTCCTGTGCCTGATCAAAGAAAAAGGCTACACTGTCAGCGGTGAAAAAATCGGAGATCCTCGCGCAAAATACATTAAGTTCACTGCCCTGGGGCAAGAACGACCTGTGCGCGGTAGCTTCCGCAACTTTGGAGCAGGTTATACAAAAGAGGAAATAAAGGACAGGATTGAAAATCCAGAGAAGTGGCAGAACAAGGAACAAGCTACCCAGGGTGCATCATCTACAAAACACGTAGAAACCACAGATGCTCAAAAGCCGAAGTCCAGAATCAAGATACCAAAGAAAGATATCCTCACTCGCACCGGTGCAAGCAGAACGCTTATAGACACCACCGGAGAAAAATTCCAAAACAGTCCCGTCCTGCAACATTGGGCTTCCGTCAAAAACCTTAAGACAGCCGCTGTCAGCTATGCCGCCGCAGATAATCTTTCTGAACTTCAAAAACAGATTGATAAAAAAATAACCGAGGCAAAATCTGCCCGTACCGAGCTTGTGGAACTGGAGCATCAAATGAAAAAAGTCTCCGAACTGCTCCTATATGCGGAACAGTACAGAGACAATAAACCTTTTCAGGAAAAATATAAGAAATCCAAGGATCCGGACAGATACCTGCGGATGCACGAAACACAGCTTATCCTGTATGATGGCGCAGAGCGTATGCTCCGTAAGATGGGGCTTGACCCGAAATCCGTGGATCCTTCCGAAGTAAGGAAGGACTACGAATCTATGTTGTCAAGGAAACTGCAACTTGAGAAGACCTACAAATCTGCCGAAAAAGAAGCCGAATCCCTTAAGCAGAAACTATCCAACGTAGAGCAATACATCGGATATGATAAAATGCACAGTCCCGAGAAAAACCGTGAATCTGCTCCGGAGCAGGATCACGAGCACAAGCCCTTCCGCTCATAATGCAGTCATTATATAGTCGGCTTATGGGCGTTCCTGTTTACTGAAAATGCTCTCTTTAATTCCGGAGGGAACAGTCCCGTTTCCTCCGCAAAAGCTCTGCAATTCTCATCAACCCACAAAACAAACAAGACAGATAAAAACTCCGTCCATTTAGGTTTCTGACGGCCTTCTTCAAACGCACTCAGTCGTTTTGTACTGATACCTGTCGCTCTCTCCAGATCATCATAGGAAAACCCCAGGTTCTTCTTCATTTCCGGCATACTTTCTACAAGCTTTTTTATAAGCTTATCCTTGTCAACCTGTTCCATCTCCTTCATACTGAACTCCCGTCACCCATATATGACCAAATTAAAAGCAATTTATTCCCGTACTATCATCATATTCTCTTTCAAAGCTCCCGGAAACAATCCAAGAGCTTCCACCACCTTCTCCGTTTTGCTGTTGTATCTGAAAAAGAAAAGAAATGACATAAACATATCCCATCCCATCGGTGCCTCACCGGATTCTACCGCATCATATTCATCCTCTGTCAATGCCACAACACTGCCCATCTCTCTTTTGCTGAGACCGAGAATACTTCTGAGTGACAGCAGATCATTCACCATCTCTTTTATCAGCCAGCGTTCATCCACCTTATTCTGAACTTGCGGCTTTATTCCCTCCGTGTTTTCATAAAACGGATCTGTGAGATACCTCACATCCGCAAGTCCTGCATCGTAGGTTTTCTTTACCCTCACCAGAGTCATGTCGTCCAGACCACGACCTCTAAATGCAGTATCCAGACGATTTACGTATGTCTTCTGCTCCTCATACTTGTTCTTTTCACAAGTCAGGAAAACGCATCCCTTGCTGTAGAATTCAGCAACATAATCCAAAAGCTCCTGCGGATACTGCACTGTCCGGACAGCTGATTTTCTAACATTTGTCAGCGTTACCTTTGTCCGCTTTTCATCTTTGTCGGCATCCTTATTCTTCAGACGATACAGGGTATGTGTAATGGATATTTCACGCCGTTCCAGATCAAAATCATCCCAGGACAGCCCACATATCTCCCCCGTCCCTATTCCGGTAAAAAGGCAGAGCATCACCCCAAGCATCTCCGTACATCTGTTATATTTTGCACAGGCGATAAGTTTGCGTATTTCATCACTGGATAGCAACTCATATGGCTTCCCCTGTCCCTTGGACATCTGATATGGGTTAGGAAAAACCTTGTTTCTATTTTCGGCATAGGCTAAGATCTGTGAAGAGAGACTCTGCAACTGTTGCTGCGTCGATCCTGCAATAGCAGATTTGCCATGCTTCTTCTTATCTCCAATATCAACAATATAAGTGTTTAACTGTATGATCTTTACTGTAGTATAATCTCTCTCTCCAAATTCAGGGAGAATATATTTCTTCATCAAGTATTCATATCTGTCTACCGATGCCTCCTGAATACTCTTGCGTCTTTCTGCAATCCATTCCTCCACAACATCGGAAAACGTTATGATACCCTCTCTCTGAGCCGCCTTGATCTCTGCCTTCTTTTCGATAAGAACAGCTTCTACCTCATGCTCGGTTTTTCCATAAACATAGGAATACTTCGCCTTTCCGTTCTCATCACGTCCCGAAATATATCTGCCTTCCCAGCGTCCATCCTTCCTCTGGTACAGATTCTTCCCAACTCTTGCCATAACTCATACTCCACCCATAGTTCAAAACAGTCCTGATACCTACCCCTCCGGCATATGCTCATTTCGATTCGTTGCCATGGCTTTCTTTAATGCATCAGGAAATAGCCCCTTGGATTCGATAATCCCCCGGCCTATATCATTATTCCATAAGACAAAGAGGATACTCATATACTCGCTCCACTGAAGCTTCTCCGCTCCCTTTTCAACCAGATTCAGCTTTTCTTCTATTCCCACTTTGGGAGCCAATTTCTGCACAGATATACCGAGCTGCTCCCTTATTGTCGGAAGCTCCTCCGCCATCCTGTCCATCAACAAATTTCTATCCAATGCTTTCAAACCATCAAAACTATCTGCCATCAAACCGTTAACCTATATTGATACTTTCCTGTAACGCCTGTGGAAATAACCCAAGCGGTTCCATTATATTTTTCGTTTTCCCGTTATAATAAAACATAAAGAGCAATGTCATATATTGATTCCAGGTAAGCTCGTGGCTACCATCTTCCAATCTCTTATATTCCTTCTCTGTCATACCCAGAATACTGGCTATGTCGCTATAGTTGAAACCCACCAAAAGCCTAAGCGAAGCAAGATCCTTGGTCATTTCCTCTGTAAGCCACTTTACATCTAAGGCACTCGCATATGGGCTAGTCGGTCTGATTCCCTGAAATACATTGACTAGGATCTGTTCATCTGCCTTCCCCTTCAAATAAGTCTTTCTCAGCCTTTCAAAGGTTACATTCTTAATTCCAAACAATTCCATTATTTTGATCAGTCTGTTCTCCAGCGATCTCGGATCGGACAGAGATTCGTTATCTTTTGCTCTGATCAGTTGTTTTCCTGGAATTAAAAATTCTGCGATATATCCCCTAAGCACCACAGGAATCGCCACCTTGCGGATCTGATTCTTACGAGGCAGCTCTTCAACAACCACATGAGTCTTTTTAAGAGCATTTTCATCCGGATTCTTTACACGATGTACCGTTGAATGAATATACAGCTCCATCCTGTCAAGATTCACATCATCGCAAGCCAGACCACTCAACTCTCCGGTTCTTAATCCGCAAAAAAGCGACAGAAGTGCCGCAAGCATTTCAGAGCACTGGTTATACTTTGCCCTGGCGCATATGGTCTCTATCTCCTGGGGGAGCAATTCCTCATAAGATTCAACCGTCCTGGCTATTCCTTCCTTACCATAATCAGGATCGTTGGCATACTGTATCACATTGCTCATTACGGATCGGACTATCTGAAGCCCACTCTCTTTCAGTGTGCGTCCTCTCTTCTTTGCCAGATCCGGGGCAATTTTCATAAACCGATTGATATCATCATAGGTGACACTCTCTATTGGTTTATCTCCGAACTCAGGGTATATATCTCTAATAAGAGCATCTGAATACCGATCATGCGTTGTTCTGGCCACTTTACCTCGGATAAATTCAAGCCATTCCTCTGCAACCTGCTGGAAGCTCTTACCGGAGCTGCTTCTTTCAATTGTCTGTTCGCTTTTACGAGCCATATACAAAATCCTTATACAAATAATTTGCACTCGGCATGGACAATATTCAGTTTATCTGTATTCTTTATAAAATATAAAGTTTCCAGAGTTTCGCCCATATACCCAATATATCTGTCTGCCCTCTCACTTCCTTTAGGCACCGACAGTTCTTCTGTTCTCTCTAATATAGGGAACAACCAATCACAGTAATCCCTCAGCACTGACTTTTTTGCAAGTATCACGTTATAATTATAGAGATATTGCTGCTCCAAAACCTGTGGGAAATAATCCGCATATTCCGGCTGAAGCTCTCGAAGTGCTGTCAGGAGTGCATTCCAATCCACTTCCTTTAGGTACCTCTCGTGATGCGCATGAATATTGGGTTCATACGGCATCGGATAGGGAAGTACCGCATCTATGTCATTGTCCCATAATCTCAATAAATCATCATCCGAGAATACTAACATCCTTCGGTATTGCGACAACCCGAAATACTGGCCATCCTCACCATCTGATATCCCGGCAGTACACAATTTATTTTTCCATATCCAATACAATCCGGTCAGTTCGGAATAGTTTACATTCTTCTCTGAAATGTTATCGCCTTTGTTATCAACTATAGTAGCTATCTTACTATCCGTATTAGCAGCACCAACCTGAATCGGATACACATAATCCGGAATACTTACCGGATGCTTTAATGCATAGTCTTTATGAGACTTCGCCGTATAGATTCGGACAAAAGGAGCATTATACCCCACCGGCAATGCTTTTAACGGAAGGAACTTGCCCAGTTTTATATGAAAGGCATCCATAAGCTCCGCCCAACGCTCAGAGGTCATTCTGCTATGGCATGTAAATCCATAATTCTCTAATGTCTCCTCTATCTCAGGTTGCACATTCTCAGGAGTTCCGATTATGATCTCATAATCTCTTTTCTCTGATTGTGAAAGCTCCCCGGCAACATCAGCTATTTCCCGTACCGGAATACCTCCCAGAACAGGAGCGTTGTTACCCATTTTTGTAACCATAAAGAATGGCATTTCTCTTTTGGGATACAAAAGTTTTACAGCTTCATACACACCGAGGGCATAACCTTGGGCACCAAAGATCACTAAATTCATTTTTCTATATCCTCCATGACTGCCTGATATATCTTATCCGCTATAGCATAGCAGCTTTCGTAGCTCATATTTTCCGGAAGCGGACCATATCTGTGATTAATATCGGAGTATAGCTTATCTCTATTCAAATCAATGTAAATAATTTCTGGATATCTTTGTTCCATGTAACTATATAACTTCCAAAGGTTTTGGTTTCTCTGTTTTATACCTCGATGGTCTTCAAAAGCCATTAATCCTTCCGAGGTAACATACCTGTCACACAGATAATTTTCAACTACAATAATATGACTAGCTGCATACCTTGTAAGCAAAGTCTGCACAAAAGTATCCAATGCCGGCTCTCTATCTATGTTTACACCCTGCAACTTTTCTTTAAGCTGAGTCTTTACATCGTTAAATGCATCGCTGTCGGTTATAATCTTGCCATTATATCTACACAAACCAAATCTTTCTTCTAAAAGATCCATTACAAAGTAATCGCCTACATAATCCATCTCTATCAGGGAATGAAAACCACCAGTAAAATCCCTTTCAAGCGCAGTCTTTCTATAGAGATTATCAAGCCTGACATCCGGAGCACAAAGCGTCGTCTTATCCATGGCTGAGACAACCGACGAATTGCTGACATGAAAAATCCAGTCTCCCGTCATATTCTGCAAAAATCTTACAATAAGGCTAATATTATATGAGCCCCATAACGCAAATCTGGGTTTATTTCTTTCCCATTTGTAATTATCTGCATATTTCTCTACAAGCACATCAATATTAATTCCTTTATCAAAATCCTCATAGAACTGGTCAGTCCACCTATGCGGAAAGGCTGATGATATAATGCACGCATTTCGAGGTGTTGCCTCTTTTAGTTCGGACGATTGTATATCAAAATCAATATTCTCAATCGCTTCTTTGCCTTTGTCAGAAAGAACCGCTACAAAGGATACACCTTCTTCTACATTCGCCCTATGATTAAATTTTTCTATTCCCCAAAAATCCCCAGCAAGAATATCAGCCCTGGAGTGACTAATTCTATTTTTACAGCTATAGCAGGACTTGCGCATAGTAAGTTCTTTAATGAATGCCTTAAAATAAGGCTCGTTCCATTCATCCAGAACTGTTTCTTCTTCATCTTCAAATCGGATCCACAGTCTGAATGTACACCACCCCATATCCTGATATCTTTGATTAATATCTACTATTTTCTTGCCAAATCTGCTTTCCAACCTATCAAGATAGGAACGCCATAACCTACCCGAAGGCACCCCATGACATATGATTTCAGCTGTTAACAGATTATCATACTCCTTGCCAAGATAATTCTTAAGCCCCACTATCTGACAAGGTGTTCCTGTATATAAAATTTCAATTCCGTCATCAAGCAATCCCTTGCATTCAGCAAATGTATCTTTCGTATCGCTCTGTAGGTATTTTGAACCTTGAAACAATCTGATTTCATTTTCATTTTTTGCTGATCTATTGATTGCGTATAAATTACTGTCATATGCGCATCCAAAAACAACTCCTCCACGGGAAATCATGTATTTGGATAGTTCACCCATCACGCCTCCAGAGGAACATCTCCGAAGCATATTGCTGTCTTTCGATGACACAGCGTATATTTTTTTTACATAATCATTTTTTTTAATATTACGTGACGGGCAAACACTAGAGCACTTTCCACAATTTATACATTTACCGGTATCAATACTCGGATATAGAAATCCACCCGTCCCCTCTGTCATACTTATGCATTTTACTGGGCAAATCGCTTTGCAAGCTCCGCATCCGCTACATTCACTTTTTGATACAATTTCCACGGACAATCACACTCCTTGAAGAGCATTTTTCAGATATTTAAGCGACGATTCCTTCTCCCTAGCCAGTCTTTTCCTGACCATATCCCAATCTATTTCGAACTTGTACGCATTGAATTCCGATTCCGTATCAACACACCTATTGCTCACACCTGCAAGCTTACACAAATCCATCATCCTGGAACCGTTTCCTCCTGTATGTACACTATAAAACGGTCTCTCATATATAAGCGAGAACACAGTTCCATGAAAAGAGCAACACACAACGTATTTTGCATGATGCATTATCCACAAAAACTCTGCCGGGTCTGAGAAATAACAATTTATGGCATCCGCCGGTAGACGTTTTTTATAGTCTCCCCAATAGTTATGGCATATTTTTAGCCCCTCTGCCTTGGCTATCTTACTAGCAAGATTTGCAGCCATAATCTCTTCGTTCTGATTCCATGGATATCCAAGAGCATACATAAAGACATACTCCGCATTATCATCTATGAAATCAGGCTTCTTTTCATATTTTTCCCAGTATGTTTTATCCCAGAGCATTGTCGGATCCAGACAATAGGCAATCCTGTCTGCCCTATCTCCAAAAAGGGTAACAGAACTGTGCTCTCTTACAGATATAGAGTCAAACTCCATGGTATTATTCTGAAGCCACAGTGCGTACTCACATGAATCGCCGGAATAACCGATGCTTGCAGCATAGCTAATTTTACACGCCTCACTCCCCCATTTCAAAAAGTAGACATCCTCTAATCCGCTAATTATACTTCGGTTCCATACCTGATCCGAACCAACAATTATGGCATCATACCTAGTAGTTTTCAGTTCATCAGCACCTTTATATGTGTAATCAGAAAGTCTAAGATTATTATTTCTGAATGCCTTAAACCTATCCAATCTACAAATCCGTTTGCGCGTCAACTCATCTGTATTATCCCCATCAATAATAGGATTACTACCGGGTAGCGGAAAGTCAACAATCTCAACATTGTCACTGCCTATTATCTGCGAAACCATATTTTGCAGTGCCATACACTGTAGCACTCCGCCATGGTTATCAGCCGCATGGAATGTAAGGATTCCAATTTTCATATCTGCTCCTAAATACTAAAATGCTTACTGGCTAATATAACCTTATACTTATCCCTGTTATGTCTCAGATATACTGACAACAGACGTTCCGCCACAAATCCTGCATACCTGTTCTGATAATTATCATCTATTTCACCGATGCGCTTCTCAACCTCAAATAAGATGGGGAACAGCCAATCACAGTAATCATTAAATGCCTCTTTTCGTGCAATGAACATATTGTAGCCAAAATACACTATTCCAACTCCGATAGCATCTAAATCTGACAGATAATCAGGACATATCTCACCTATAACATCCTGCGTGGTATTCCATATCACTTCTGAATGATCCCTGCCGAACTGTTCCCTGACCGTATCAAAATTTGTAATAGGTACTGTCAAAGCAAAATCATACCCATTGTCCTCCATATACCCAATGTCATCAGCCTGGCAGAACCTTCGCCTGTAATGACTCAAGCCCTTGTATTCAGAAAAATCATCATTCTTCCAAGCCCAATACAGCGCCGTAAGTTCACAGTATCTTCTATTCTTTGAAGAGATGTTCTCACCCTTATCATCTGTTATCTCACATAATCTTTCATCAGTGAGAGCCTTCCCCACCTGTATATACTTCTCATATGGCTGAATCTCTTGCACAATGTCATTGGTGGTCTTATCATATATGCTTCTTGCCACATATACCGATGTATGCTCTACAAAACTCTTCTTGTTAGGCAGTCTCTCCGTTGTATCTGCAAAATCAATGTCAAACGGGAGAACCTCCTTATGCTGTGCTAACCAGCATAAACGTATATCGCTCCATTCATCACAATCAAAGGAAATCGAATAAATATCCTCAAACCCCTTTGTGATGAGCGTATCTTTTGCACTATTCATATGTTTCTCATGCAAAGCTATCAGTACCGTGCAGGCTTTCGCCTCCTGTGACTCACCCACAGTATTTACTGGTATACCTTCAATCTCATATGGATTATTGCCTCTCTCGCCCACCAGAAATCCCAGCACTTCACACTTAATGCCTGTCTCTCTGATACATTTTAGAAGTGCCCTTCCCATAAGACCGGCACCATATATGTATACTTTGCTTTCTTCAAGCCTTCTAACAATATCCGTTAAATAATTCATATTACCACCCAAGCTTATCTATCAAGTTACATGACTGCATTCTCTCGTCATAGGGATCATCAAACATAAACTGACTGCGTATGTTTTCATCATATAAAGCAAATTTCTTATAAAATAATCTAAGTAAAGATTTGGCAAATTCTGCAGAAAACTGTAAATTGCCATCATAAAAATCATACTCTGTTATGATTTCAATCAGACTTTTCTGTACACCTTTTAGAAGATCTTCGGAATATTCATTTTCCTTGTAAATCGGATGTCCCAAATCGTCAATGCCTACAAACTGTCCACCACAGGAAGCATAGAGGACTTCCAAAAAGAGGTGCAATTCCGAAAAATCATCAAACGAGTATCGGATATCACCTTCCCTTTCATTGATCTGTCCAAGTAACGAGTGCACCCTTCCCGTATCATTAATATATTTATTAGGCAGTTCTGTTGTCCCCATTGCAATTAGATCGAGCTTTCTATCCAGTATATCAGATATTCCAGCAACTACTGTTCCCTGAGTAACTATATCAACAATTGCACATTTCCCATCTAACCCTAAATTTTCCAGGTACTTTCTGTAATTATCATTCCTATTGTTTACTGCATCTCTTGATGTCAAGAGATACCATATGTTAGCCTCCTCTTCACCTATAGAGTTAAAAATCCTTCTGTACATCTCAAAAAGAAAGAATCCATCCCTAGAAGGAAATAATATATAATCATATTTTCCCGTAAAAGAATGAATGTAGGACAGAAATAATATTGTAATAGGGGCTATCAGATAGGCTATAGCACCATAGGATTCAATATGATATTTTCCTTCTGAAAATATACCGTCCTCTGCCAGTTTCTCATAATACTCTCTATCGGTAGCATTCCTAATAAATCTATCTATGTATTCCTTTGCTGTTATCTCTTCATTCAGATAATGCCCCCGGATATCATAAATCGGCATGTAGCCCGGGATATCATTTATTATTCTATTAAAAATAATACCGGTAGACACAGGAACAGCCGCTATGAGAATTCTATCTGCAACTTTAACAGCATCCACCAGTGAAAGCACCCTACATCCACAGTATTCTTTTAACTCTGCATCATCAGATATCACGCAGCAATAATTGTTCTGCTGATCACTTTTAAGCAAAAGTCGTGCATTATCACCGGTTCCATATATTGCAGTATTAGTCTTCTCTTCCCTCATCTATATACCACTTTCTCTCCATAAACAGCGGTATTGCATCATTTATTCCCATGCGATTTAAATTCTCTTCCGCCGCCTTACTGTTTACCATATTCATTGCTATCACTATGCCTGCATCCGTTTTTTCTATATCAGAAAGTTTTACAATGGGGGCAAGTCTAGAATTACACTTATCAAAATATTCATCAGATACAATGTATCCGTCAATCGAAATCCCTATTTTTTCAAAGATATTCTGTGCCCTCTCACCATCCATGCCTGCTCCATATACATATATTCGTTTCTTACCCTCTGTATATTCAATTATCCTATTCTCATTTTCAGCATTATATCTTTTTTCTTCCTGTCCAAGATATTTTCTAAGATGAATATACAAATTCTGTTGCATAAGCGAAGCCCAATTCATATTTTCAACTATACCGCTATAATATCCGGCATCTTGAGCAACATATATAATCAACCTTTCAATTGCATGATTTAACTCTCCATCGGCCTTTTGATATCCATCCTTAAAATCTTCTATCTTTAGATCGTATGTCCATAATTTTTTTAATGCCTTTGTCTTGCACCAAAAGCAAGAGGAAAAAGCAAACGGTTGAAACTTTTCTTCGATTGGTACTTCTATTTCTATTCTTGAAGCCTCATCTATTGCATTTCCATAATTATTTGTCCATCCGAATGGCAATAAAGTTTCATACCCATAATGAACTGGTATGGGTGGAGAAAGAAGGCCTAATCTTTTTTCGCTATTCAACAATGAAATAATATTCCTGATGTATCCCTCAGACGAAAGCATATTATCCCATACTAACGTGTGAAAAGACATACCAACGCATTGACTTCCTCTTCCCCCAGAGGTTTTCTTATCATGAACAAAGCAGAGATAATCATATTCAAGTGCAAAATCTCTGCATGCATAGAATATTGCCCCTATATCTCTGCCTCGATTACTTACCCTTTTTGTGCAAAGATTGTTTTT
>Ga0326512_10003248_pt1 | contig 11965 bp, 14 predicted proteins | sample 1_2617_0518_D_FD_203652 | JGI IMG/M metagenome (GOLD analysis project Ga0326512, IMG submission 203652) | Bovine rumen microbial communities from UC Davis, California, United States - 1_2617_0518 | ecosystem: Host-associated > Mammals > Digestive system > Stomach > Rumen | place: USA... | reverse complement strand
TAATTAACACTTCATCTAAAGGTTTTGTTGGATATATTTCTTTTAATTTTTCTATCTGTTCACTTGACCATTTATTATTAGTAGTAATTCCCAATTCAAATGCTTTTCTTTTAATTTCTCCTATACTTCTTTTTTTACAAAGTATATTACTAATTTCTTTATAAGATAAGCTATTGTAATTTTCTTTTAATATTTTTATATCATTATCATTCCATGCTTTAGCTAGTTTTCTACATTCATTAGAACAGTAATGTTTTGTATTTTTTAGCTCAGATTTTATTCTAACAAAAGACTTTCCGCAATAATCACATGAACATTTTTGTCTATTTTGCTTTGCTTTGTGAGAACAATACTTACTACAATAAATATTCTTACTATTATGTGCTTCAAAATTTTTATTACAAATAGGACATACTTTGTTCGCTAATATTGAATTTCTTTTTCTATATTTATTCATACATACTCTACTACAATATTTAGCGTCTTTAAAGTAATTGCTAAAATCTTTTCCGCAATTAATACATATATGTTTTTTTAATCCCATACTTTATAACTTTCTTACTTATTTTAAACAAAATTAATATACCAATATATTTCTATATTGAATAGACTATATCTTAACCACATTCTTTTAAAGAATAGCAGTCACACCATTTCCATTTAAGGGGTTTTCACCCACACCATTTGCGATTGTGCCGTACTTCTATTGTCATAAAATTATTACAATTCTATAACCCTACATGGGAATAGTCGTTGAGCGTTTTCCTATTCGGAACTTCGTTGCTGATTGTCCATTGCAAAAGAGTAGGGGATTTTGACCTCGCTCTTATACAATCAATTTTTTCTATCTTTCGATAACATTCACACTTAGGCTTATTTCATCCTTATGTTGTAGTTTGATTGTCTTTAGGAACTTCCCAGCAGTTAGATGTGTTCATTGTGCATATTTCTATACACACTGGCATATTTACATACCAGCAGATTCTTGAATTGAAGCACCAGCCTGTGCTAATACTGATGCAGATTTAGATAAACCTTCACCTACGTCTGCGGCTGACTCAGCAAATTTATTACCCAAGTTATCATAAATATCTGCAACATTTTGTACAGCTTTTGCTTTATCTCCACTATTACCTTCAAGTAATTGAGCTTGAAAACCTTTATAAGCAGTGACTAAGTTCTTTGTAGCAGTCTCTTCATCCAAGTCTGTTACGTGTTGGTACATTGCTGTAACTTCTGCAAGTTTCACAGATTCATTTTCATTAAATCCAAGCCTTACCCAAGAAGCAGTAGAATTGATAATACCATCAAGAGTAGTACCATATGCTTTTGCCGAATTTGTCATTCTATCATACAATACATCATATTGTGTAGCTGATAAATCTGTTACTCTTCGAAGCTCTGTCATAGCAGTATCTACTTTTAAAGTATTCTGTGCCATAGAACGGATACCTTGCATGACTTTCATATATATCATAGCACCCGAAGCATATGTACCAATTCTACCCATTATACCTTTAAACTTGTCACCCCATGTTTCAGTAGTAGCAGTGTAAGCAAGTTTAGATTCTGCTTCAATTATTCTAAATTGATTTTGTAACCCAGTAAGTTTTACGTTGTCTACGGATTGTAATTCTGCCTTTAATGCTTGCATCTGTTGGATAGATTCTGTTGTGGCATATTTAGAATTTTTAATCCAATCGTCAATTTTTAATCCAAATAACTTTTTTCTATCTTCAAGATTCTGAGAACTTACCGTGGCTTTCTGTTGACTAGCCAATTTTTTTTCTTGATTAGTCAGCATTGAAATTTCATTCTTAGCTCTTTGAATAGCAGATGTATAATTATTATAAGAATTGATAGTACCATCAATATTAGTAGTACCAGCAAAATTCTTTGTATTAGTATAAGAATTTTGAACATCTTGCATTGCTTGTTTAGCTTTGGCTGATACGACACCTAAATTTTCGAACTTACTTTGCAAAGCAGAAAACTCAGCATCTATACTACCATTACTTATTTTATCCTTAATTGAAAAAAATTCAGATGTTCTAGGACTCATTACGTGTTGTTGCTTTGTTTCGAGCATAGACATTTGATTATTAACAGATTGTAATAATGTATTGTAATTTTCAAACTCTCTGAAAGCATCACTTGTCATACCCCTAGAAGCATATTCTCGCAAGTCTTTATAAGATTGATTTAAAAGTTGAATATCTTGTTTAACTTTATCTGTTGGATAATTCAACTTACCATATCTTATATTAGCACTATCAATTTCTTTAGCCCTTTGATTATTGAGTATGCCTACTTCACGCATTACATCTTTCCTAGACATTGACGCATATTTCCTAGCTAAATATGCATCTTTGTCTAAGTATCTATCTAAACCTCTTGTTGCATCATTCGCAAGGTTTTTTGCGTTAGTAGCGTTAATTACATCTTTAAATTGACTTCTTATTCCTCTTAATTGGGCTTTGATAGATTGTGTATCAACCTTAACTTTAATAGTATGAGTTGATTTAACTAAACTATTTATATCAGATTTAACTGAATCTAATTGACCTTTATTAACATTAATACCAATGCCAATATTATATTCAGACATATTTAAACCACTTCCTTTCAAGAGTGCATAATAAAACGCACCCTATATTAAAAGGTGCGGAAATAAAAGAATAATTTTAATCATCATTCTCTATGTTTTCTAACTCTTCTTTAATTGCTTCTTGCTCTAATGCAAGTCTTAATTTGTCTAAACCTTTCCATTTCATATCTTTAGCCGTATTGTCATTATAGATATCAACAAGAGTATCAGAACTCCACGCTTGAAGTTCTTGAACTAATTGTTTCTCTAATCCGACTGATAACAGATAGCTACACCAAAAATGTCTACCAGCATGAGGATACCAATGCTTAGATAAAGCATCATCCCATTTTTCCATCCAACTACGAATAGTAGAAACTTGTGCTGGTTCGCCAGTTGCTTTGATAAAGATATAATCATGGTCTATCTTACCTTCTTTGACAAGTTTATTACGAATCTCTATCCACTTGTTATAATATGGTAAGAATATATCTTTGATTAAATATCTAGGAATATATTTTCCATTAACACCACGACCTTTAACACGAATATCCTCAGTAGTTTCTAAGAATAATCCATCAAAAGCAGTATGGTTTTTATCAATCATCTTAGTTGTAAATCTTACTAACTCAGATGCCCTAGAGCCTGATGACATAATTAAAGCCAACAAACATTGTTCTTGGTATAATTCTCGTTGACCTAACCAATCCATCAACGCATCAAGTTCTTCTTTTTTGAACACGGACTTTTTGCGTACTTCTTCTTTTGGAAGTTTCTCAATTCTAGGTAATAGATTCCTAAACATAGGGTATCTATCATCATAAATATTTTCAATCCATGAACTAAAACTAGATAAGCAACTATGCATTTGTCTGTATCTATTTGATTTCCACTTTAACTCTGTACAACAGAAATCAAAGAAATCCATCAATTCATATTTCTTTAAATCTACAAAAAATACATTATCATTATATAAAAGATTCCAACAGAAGAAGATATCTAAATTAGAACGATATACAATGACAGATTGCGGAGAACGTTTTGTAGCAAAATTTTTTAAAAATCTATCCGCTAAAGTTTTATTCTTTGGATTAATCTGTTCGATTAACTCAGGCGAAGTAATAACTTTACGGAATGTATTCCTACCTTTCCCCATATATATCACCTTCCTTTTAAGAAATTGGAATACCAGCTTTAGCTAATGCCGAACCAACAATTGCTTTAGCCATGTGACCAACAGCACTATTAGCATATGGATAAACAGGAACACCGCCACCAACAGTTTTTAATCCCATAGCTCCGTGAAGTCCAGCGTTCGCCGCTGACATAACAGCATCACCACTAGGACAAAGACCTGTTGAATATGTCATTGTTCCCGAATCATAATATGTGTCAGCAGAAGCAGAGAATCCACTAGAAACAACAGCACCTTTGACACAGCTATTCATTAATTGATATGTTCGTTCATATTGTCTTGGACTATAACTTGCATAAAATGTTTTTAACGTATTATCCATTACCGTATAAACATCTTCTTGTGCAATTGCCATAGCGACAGGTAATTTTGCAATTATGTCTGCTTCAATTTCTTCAATCGTCATTAACAATCACCTTCTTATTTTCCTTCATTATCTTCTTTGGATACTTCTCTAAATTTCTTTTTAAAGATATCCGTATTAGCATATGCTTCGAGCATTTTCTCAGCAGTAAGTTCATTCGGAACGTCACTGAGTTTTTTAGCAAAACCCATGAAATCATTTACGTTAATTTCATTAAGTTTTGTTTCAAGTGTATTAATAAGTTTATCAAGAGAGTTTGCAAGCGGACTTTCATAGATAGCCAATCTATGGTCAATTACTTTTCTTGTTGATTCCATAAGACCTTTTATCAGTTTTTCATCAATCACTTCGAAAAGCGTTCGAATAAGGTTATCATTCACTTCTAAGAAATCATCAATTTCGTCGATTGTAACTATATTGCTTGTGTCAATATCTGTGAATGAACGAACAAGTTCGAAACCAAACATAACACCTTCGAGAGTAGGGTAATAATCAGTACCATTAATAACTGTTTCTGCTATACTATTAACAAAACTAATTCTTTCAATTGAACTAAGTTCTTTCTTATAATTAAAAGTAATCTCTTTTTCATTCTCGCCATCAACAACAGTATATGTTCCAGTATACATTTTCTTTTCCATATCATTTTCCCCCTTTTAATCGAGATAATAATTCATCAATATTCCATTTGTAATTTATTCTTTTTCTTTCACCATTAATTTTAATGGCGTTATGTGTAAGTAAATCTAATTCATTGAAGCTATGTTTATCTATATCTTTATACATCTTCAAGAAATCTTTTATATCTTGAAAGTATGTTCTTTCCATATTATTTTTTTCATCTCTAAAATTTAAAATAAAACATCCTGTTACATATTCAAACTCAGAAAACTTTTGCAATCCAAGTATTTGATGTTTATGAATCATTCTGTTAGAAGAAGATAAATCATCTAATTTTTCAAAACTAATACTTTTACTTTTTGTTGTTTTCAATTCAATACAATACAAATCTTTATTCTTTGTATCGAACATGATAAAGTCACAAGGATTCTTTTTTGAAAACTTTGTATCTTCTCTTTGAGTAAAAGATTGTGGTGGGTCAGGAAGTCTAATCAATAAACAATAATCAGGAATAGATTTACGAAATTGATCTTCGAATTTCTTTCCTACATTCACTTTATCAATCCTCTTTATTATTTTCTTTCCATATTAGTTTTAATTTATTATGATCTGATTTTTTAAAAGTCCATACCCATTTCAAATCTTTTCCAACAAACAAATCTACAAGTTCAGCACCGTGATAATAATAAAATGCTGATTGAAGTGGGTTTCTAAAAAACACATGATCTTCGTCCTCATATACTTTTCCTGTTAAATTACTAATACTTTTCATATATTCTCACCTTTCTTATAGTAAAAAAAAAGGATATATTCTTTGTGTGAATATATCCTTTTCTCATTCTAATTACAACAACACTATTCACACTTTTCGGGAACAGTGTTTTCATCTGTTCTCATTACATCTACCTTTTTACTTTTTACTTTAGACTTATGAGATTTTGTACTCATAATATCTTTAATTATTTTTTTGATGTTATCTCTTAAACTTTCTAAGTCGGATAAATCTACATTTTGTAATTTTTCTTTGGCTTCATTTTTTGTATAAACACCAACAGAATATCCATGTATAATTTGGTAAATCTTGTAATGCTCAGAAGTATCCGTATAAATTTTCCACGGTGTTAATTCTTTTGTATTATTACAAGACAGACACAAATGATAACCTTTTCCGCAGATATTACAATAACTATTAATTTCCATTACAATTACCTCACTAAAATATCATATAAACCATATATCAAAATTGTTTCGTATTGTACCAAAGTATCTTTATCGTTCCTCGTTATTGCAGAGGTTCGCATTAAATGATTTATAAGATATTTATAAAACAGGCATATAAGGAGTTCTTATATGCCTGTTATCAATCAATTATTTAGTAAAGACTGTCTTACTCAGCTCTCAGCTACAACAATGCTGAACAGCTCGTTGTTCTCTTCGGAACAATAATCCTTCATCATATTAAACTCGAAAGCGTGTTTTCCAGTAGAGTTCAGAGCAAGCTCGATGCTCTCAGGATTAATCTTTGCTTTCGGACAAATGATCTTACCAGAGTATACAAGATTCTCATTGCATACATCTTTGAAATATGCATACACTACAATAGAACCAGCCTTCGGGAACTTATCAGCGTCATTCTTAACACGAACAGCTCTCTCAGCATCATATGTGTACTCAACGTAAATCTTGCCAGTCAGACCAGTTGGAACAGTAATCTCCTTGCCATCAATTACGAACTCTGTTTCAGATGCAGTAGCACCAGCAGTATAAGTCGTTCCAATCTCTCTGTTGTTAATAGAGTAAATGTACTTAACAGCATCCTTCGGTTCATGTTTAAGAGTTACCTTACCATCAACAACTTGAAGAATCTCATATGTGTAATCTGTAATCTTGTTAGTAGCAGAAGCAACTTCTTTATCAGAACCATACTGAACACCAGCAAGACCAAGACTGATAACAGAGTTAGAACCAGCAAGTTTAGCTTTCTTAGAACGATAGATAGTTGTAATAAGAGCACCAACCGCATCAGTTACCTCGTCACCCTCGGCAGTAGTTGTAAGTGTAACATCTTCAAGGGAAGTCATACGCATGATAAGCTCACCTGTGCCAAGATCGTGATATGTTAAAGAACGAATACGGTCAAGAATCAGCTCGTTTGGATTAAATGTATTTTCCATAATTTTTTCTCCTTTTTCTTATATTACTTATACACATTAAAGTGTATATATTTATATATTAACAATTAAGTTAAACAAATTTAACTTGATAAGTTAGTTATTAGATAAATCGCCAGCCCAATCAAATCTGTTTTTATCAACATCTTTAAGATCAGCAAAGCCTGAGAACGCACCTTTTAACAATGCATCAGCATCAATCATTTTATACACTCTTCTTATGTCATAAAAAAATTCACCGATTCTCATATTCCATATATCATCTTTACCACATTCGTGACAATAAACTTTGAGTGATGATGCAAGTGGTAATAAAGAACTTTTATAAGGTTTATTTTTAGATGCATTATAATCATCTCTTGCATCTTCAATTAAATCCCTTTTAGTTGTCTCATTTGCTGGCATTTGATTATTTCTTTTTAAGCCGTGTATCTTTCTAACAGTTTCAATCAAGTTTGAATATACTAACCTATCAATAACAATATCTCTTTTAGTATCATATAATACCATCTGCCCATTACTTTCTTTTTGCATAATATCGAAATCAGCAAGATCAATATTTAAAATAATTTGCAATGGATTAATCAATAGATCATTAATATCTTCATCTGACATTTTATTAATTTCTTCTTTATGCTCGTCAGGATGCAAAACTAATTCATTATACAAATCTCTTTTGCTTGATACTAATTGAGATATTATATTTATAAATAAATCATAGTCATTTATTTGAGTATAATCAATATTATAGTAATCCCATAATTGCCATTTCAAATCCGCACCAACACTTGTTAGCGTATAAATAGCATTGAAATATTTTTGTTCTCCAAAATCTATGATTTCATCTAATGTTGGTTGCCTGACAATTATTTTATCTGTAATATGAATATCTTTACCTCTATAAATTTTTAACGCATCAACTTCAAACATACCTTCTAAATTTCTTTACACAACGAAGCATTAATATCTTGTCCTATAAAGATCAATCTCCTATAAACATAATCTGCTTGAAAAGCACCTTCTGTATTACTTTCAAGTTTCATTTCACCTATACCAAAATCTGTACGACCATTAATTTTTCTATCAATTAATTCTGCTAAATAATCATTTCTATTCATATTAATTTTAGGTATGTTATTAACCTTCATATGATTAAAATGACTGACTATCCAAATCTCAATTCTAGGTGTAACCATAATTGTACTATCAAAATAATGAGAAGCAGTAGGAATATTAACTAATACTAAAATAAAAGTTTCTACGGTGTTAATCGTATTTGGGTTTTTATCATAATCAAAGATATGTGTTCCAATTAATTCTTCGGGGTCTGTGATAGTAGAACTATCAATTGCTTTAACAATTTCATCATCGTTAGTAAATTCTTTGATAATTTTTCTTTTTGATTTTCCAATAATAGAACTATTAGCCATTATAATATCGAATCAATCTTAATGACGATAGATGTGCTATGATCTTTCCCATCAGAAAGAATTAACTTAAATTCTTCATCAATGTAATCATCGTTATCTATACCTATATATATACTGTCATTAGATTGTTTTATCTCCAATTCATTTTTAAAATCGCATACTATTTCCCATACAGGAAGAATATCTAACACTTCATTATTATCATTATAGAACTTACCAATAAATTGTTTTTTACTACCACCTGATTTAATTATATTAGTCTTATACTGAATATCTGCACGAATGTTTTGTTCTTCGTCTTTATTCTCAATATTAGTATTGACATTAGTATCAACATCAAAGTAATCGCAAATACCCAAATCAATTCTATCTGTCTTTTTATTTGTTTCATAAGAAACTAATGTAAGTGAGATTATTCCTTTTTCTCCATACGCATAAGTAACTTGATCGTTCTGCGTTATTATAAAAGTCTGTGGATACAAAGGATTCTTACTTAAAAAGAATCTTTGTGGTGTTTGCAATATACTTGTATTTTCATCATATGGTAATAAAACAATGTGCTGTGATGAATTAATTGTAAATTGTTTATATGTTTGTTCACCCGAATTGTACTGTGTTGCATTTATAATATATGATGGATATTCTAATATATCCCCTTTAGAATTTTGCCATTTAAGAATCCAATTACATAAAGTTAATTTACCTTCCCAGTGAATGTTATTTATATTAAACGATTCTCTACAAATAAAATATTCATTTGTTTTCTTATTATATAAAATATCCCCAACAATAATTGGATTCTCAATTAATGTTTGAAAATGTATAACAACACCATTTGCACTTGAAAACGATCTTTGATATAATCTTATTTCTATTTTTTCTTTGCCTTGATAATCAGTTCCATAATCACCAAGTTCCCAATAGTATACTTCATTATCAGATGAAGCATCATCAGAAAATGTCGCAGATAATAGTTCACGACTATTCTTAATATTTTCATCTCTTAATGAACCACCGCTATAATTCATCTTTTTATTGAATCTATCTAAACATTTCATCAGATGCACCACCTTTCTTTTTTATTTTTTTATTCCAGCATTTCTTCTGATATTATCAGGACTCCAAGAGTAGCGTGATAGAAGAGTTTCATTTTCTGCTAAGTATGTGTTATGCATTTGCATTAGTTTATCCAACATATTTGCTGGAGAATATGAATTGAAATCTTTAGATGAAAGATTTACTTTTAATAATGTTGGTGTTCTAATGTAAGTAGAATCAATATATTCTAAGAGCAAATAATTACTCAAAATTTCAATTTCATCATCTGATAAATCTGAATTAAAACATTCTAATTCATCATCTCTATCAGATAAATCTTTTCTACAAACATGAAATCTTGCTACTGCTGGAATAATATAATCATGTAAATATTCTTTTACCTCTTCTTCTGTCATGAGAGGAATCTCATAACTTTTAAATTTTGGCAAAAGATTTTCATATAATTTTTCATATGGAGTAGCCATTGAATACTCCTTTCATGTTATTAAAGAAAAGCAAACAGTTCGATATTCAAGAATTTTTCAAGACTTTTAATAACACTAGCATCTGTAACTTCTTTATTTTGAACCATTGATTTAATTTTGCTACAAATCGCAAACTTCATTCCATTTGGTGTTTCAGAAATTGCATTGCAAACATTAGTAATATTTTTACTTGTATAATTTTTCTTATCCATAAGATATTCGTAGTTTTCAAAAGTCTTTCTTAAACCAAACTTCTCAATAACTCGTTCATCATTTGGTTTTAAGCACATATTCTTAAAATAACCTTTATGATTTCTCCACATATTTTTAAGTGTTTCAAAAGTCATATACTCAACATGACCAACTTCATCCCACTCATATATATCTCCCGAACGACTATCTTTATAACTTACGTTTGGAATCAAAGCTGTAACTTCGATTTCATCCGAATCACTTAACGGAACTACTTTCTCTGCTTTTACTGTCTTGCCTTTAGTTACTTTTTCATTTCCTACCGCATTAATGTCAGCGGTTGCTACCTCAGTAGTAGCAACCGTAACATCAGCAGTAGTCTCAGTCATGCTTTTTCTAGCCATAACTTAACCACCTTTCTTATCAATTCATACCGTGTATATATTTAAAGATTACTCAAAATTGAATACTCCGAAATACTGAGGAAGTACAAGACCCATTCCGAGTTGTGTCTGAACCTGAATATCAGCAGTCATATCGTTATTTTTCTTGCCCTCTGTATCAATGTCAGTTCTTGTGTCACCGATAATCTCTAACTTAATCGGCTTAGTATCTCCACCTGTAATAAACAGTTTGTTGTTATCAAGAGCAAGCTCGAATGTACCCGATTTGAAAGTCTGAGGAATAACCATCAACTTGTCACCTTCCCACTCAGCAATAGCACCTGTATTTGCCTTTGCTTCTTTCTGAGAATCAGCAAACATCTTATCAGGAACAATGTTAGCAAATTTACGGAGTGCCCCTCTTGTACCAGCGATTGTAAGACTAGAATAGCCACCACCAGCCATTACTTTATCGCAAAGATCACCAACAGCTTCCTCGCTATTACCAGTTGCTACAAACTCTGCTGGAACAGCCTGCTCAACATTCTGGAACTGAACATAAAGTCTTTCCTTAATGTATTTGTTAATAGACTTATAAACTACATCAAGCAGTCTATCAAGTGTGGCAATACCAAGAAGGAATCTTTCAAGTTCCTCATACACATGAATATATACCCATTCTCTAGGAAGAGTAATTTCATCACCAATATCAAGTGCCTGTCTGTTTGTATCCCAGTGATTTCCAGCGAAGGATGCTACAGAAAGCAGACCACCCTCAGAATAGAAGCTAGTTCTATCTCCAAGAGCACGATTCTTTACCTCAACAAAGGCATCAATGAACGGAGAGTTTATAACATCCTCTGCAATAGTTACATTAACAAGTTCCTCGATAATCTCGAACATAACAATGTTGTTACGTCTATAAGCCTGAAACAGTGTAGCACCTTTCAGAATGTCGTTATTAATTTTATCTCTAAGATAATTCTCTAAATCTCTCTTACTAAGTTTGTCTTTATCTACATGAAGAGAGAACTCACCAACAGAAAGATCATGTGTGAGATCATATACTTTAAGTTCCTCTGTACTAAAATTAATCTTTGGCATAATATTTATCCCCCTTTATTAAGCTAATACTTTTACTCTACACTCATACATTTTTCTAGTGTAGCCGTAGTTATGTGCAGTTGCCTCAATAAGTCCACCTCTAATAGATTCCTTCTCAACAACAGCTTCAAATGGAGCGTCTTTTGTAGTAGTAGCACTAGCAACAAGTTTACCAGTCGTAGCGTCAATTGTTACAAAAGCATCTTTCTTCATCTTAGACTGAGTAGCAGTAGTAACACCCTCAATAGCAGTAGCAAAAGAATCGTTCTTGCCTACAACACGTACTCTGAAAGGTGTACCAGCCTTGATGATATATTTATCTTTACGTGTTCCACTATGAATACCACTATTTACCATATCAAGATTCCATGCTGGATTATCCGCTACAACAATCT
>Ga0326512_10003247_pt1 | contig 11971 bp, 10 predicted proteins | sample 1_2617_0518_D_FD_203652 | JGI IMG/M metagenome (GOLD analysis project Ga0326512, IMG submission 203652) | Bovine rumen microbial communities from UC Davis, California, United States - 1_2617_0518 | ecosystem: Host-associated > Mammals > Digestive system > Stomach > Rumen | place: USA... | reverse complement strand
TTTCCGGTTGCGCAATACTTCGGAAACTTTGTATATGCCTTAAATTCTTCAATTTCATTCAGCATTTCGCTTCACCGCCAATACATGAGAATAAACCGCGTCGGGCAGAAGCTCCCACAGCAAATCACGTTTTCCGAGCGCCACCACATACGGTACCGCCTTTTTCGGCTTAATGATTTTATCCATTAACCCTCGGCACGCAACGGCAACCGCCTGTCGGTAGCTCTGCGCGTGAGATTTTTCTGTATACGCCAGCATCATCTTTCTGAACTCCTTCGAGTCGTTTGACCGGAGGAGTTTTTTGCGTTCTGTAGCGTTGTTTTCATCGTCAATATCGCAAATCAAATCTCCGAGAATACGGTAACCGCCAAAGCGAAAATCTGCCAGTAAATCAAAATAGTCCTCGTATTCGGGAAGATAATCCGTCAGGAAATCGCGCCGTGTATCCTTGTCCATTAGATGCCACAACTGCTCGGTCAGCTCACTGCGCATTGACGATATTCTCTCAGACGACAACTTTGAAAACTCGGCATAGAGAGCATCGCTGTCGATATACTCCTCCTGTCCGCGCGAATACAAAATACGGTCTATATCATTCTGCCTTGATTTATTCTTGATCGGTGCGCGGCAGGCGCGGATTCTGGATAAAACCGCCTCGTATTGTCTTAATATGTTTCCGACGGAAGAAAGAATATTGGCGTCAAGCTGCTCTTTCCAATTAGGCTTGACGGCAAATGTGAACAGCTCGCTGTCCTCTGCGGGCTTTGGATTCAGCCGCTTGGTGTTTTCCTTTAATTGCTTGGCGAGATAAGGCAACCGCTCTACGTTTGAGGTCACTGTGCTCCAATCGGTCATTTCAAAGAAATCCTTGATTTTCTTCTGCGGCGTGTCCTCGTACCAAGCGTGATTGGGGGCAAGCTCTAACAAAGATTTATATTTGAGGAATAAGTTATGCGCTCTGCGCTCTTTTAGCAGGTACTCGGACAAATCAGGCTTCACACCGCTTTTTGCGGAATCGATTTCCAAGCCTGTCAGAATCGACAGCACCTCCGTTTGCTGACGGCAGCGCTCACGCTCTTCCGCGTCGGAGTTTTCATCGTAAGCGATAATACTCCTGTCAAACGCAGCATTGCAGATTTGACCGACGCGCGAGGAAAAGGTATCTCTCACGGTCACAAATCGGTCATGCCAATCGTTTGCGTTTCGGGTGACCGGTTCCTCCGAAGGAATATACAGGAGCGGAAGGTTACTGCGGTCATCTAAATCGTCATATTCGTAATTACGCTTTACACATTCGTTAAGCAGATTGTCGGCAATCGTTTTTATCATATCGCCGTCGAAATCCGCGCCGCCCAAACGCTGTGCCGCAAGGCTCTCGGGGTCAACCATTACAACGTCTGTCAACTGAGAAAGATAGTATTTTCTCATATTGCTTGACTTGCCATAGAGCTTCAGCTGAATCTCCTCATTCCGCGCAATATGAGGATTGCGAAGGAGCGTACAGACCGTATCGGCGTCATAGGATGCGCCCGGTGAGTAAAAGCTGTTTTTATTAAATCTCTCGGTCATTGCAACCGACCAAAAAGTTCTTTCCTTACTGTTTCGTTTTGCTCCGTTGTCAATCAGAAAAATCAGTAAATCGAGAATGTCATCGGACAGAAAACGGTTGTCTCCTTCTACGCGCAGCCTGCCCAGACTGTACTGCCGAATCAGCTTATCGGCGTTGTCGTTCAGCTCTTTTACGCAGGCTTTTTCATTGACGAATAAAGGATTCTTTTTAATACATTTGCCAAGCGCATTATTTTTCTCAATAAAATACTGCCTTCGAAAAGCTTCATTTTGACAGAAATCAAAGTATCGCTGTTCGGTAGCCTTTGTGATCCATTCTCGTTTGTCGTCAGAAGGACTGCTATTCCAACCGTCTGGTAAATCAGCGGGACGGAATTCTTCCGCAGTCATAGACAACGTATTCAAAAACTGATAGTTGAGCTCCGTGTGATTGTCGGGCTTTACCTTGCTGACGTTGGTGATGTAGAGCGCGTGATTGTATTTCTCGAATATGCGCAGATAGTCGTTCCAATCCATACCGTTTTCTGTCAGCCAGCCGAAGCCCTTGAACATACTTTGCGTAAGAATAATATCAACGTCATCAACCGGATGACGGACGCCCCAAATATCGGTAATATACTTTGTTCCGGCACTGAACAGGAAATCATGAAAATGAACTTCGTGCAGCATACCCTTGACAAACGGCATACGGATTTGGAAGGAATGGTGAATGTGTTTGCCGCAAAATATTTTATCAATGGTTCCTGCAAGCTCCTTTGAAATCAAGCCTTCTCCGTCGTGACGGAGGACGGTAATATCCCTCACATCTTCTTTGCGGGAATACTTTTTGACAGCCTCAGTGGAGCTGTCTCCCTCTACCGCAATGACTTTTGTTCGAGCGCGGTAGGTTTCGTTTTTTACGACAATCACGCGGTGAGCTTTTGCTAAATTGATCCCGTCGATTCGAACACCGCCTGAGAGCATCAAGCCGTTGTAAGCGTAGAGCTTAGAGAGCTGACAGTTTCCAACTTCCATATCAAACATGATCCGTCTGCGCACTTCATCATGAACATCAGCGCGGATAAACGACAGCTTCGCCTGACGGCTCATACTGCCGGAACGCTCAAAAGCAAGATAACGGTGAGCACCGTTTCCGAAGTCAAGCATTATCCCTTCGGGACGGAACATTGCTTCCGCTTTTTTCTGCCGTTCCAACATCTTCGGAGAACTGCCTCTGTCAAATATTCCGTTAAAGTCAACATAGAAAATGACATCCTGCAAATCCACTAAAGCATTTTCGCTTTTTGGCGGTTCAATATTTTGTTTTTTCAGAACGCACATGGTCTGATAAAACAGCGCGTTGTCGTCCTGTTCATCGGCAGCGTCGCGCATAATGCATTTCCTTGTGTCAATCGTATTGAGCTGAAATGTGTATTGTTCATTTTCCAATCGCGCATAGCTGATGATAGCACGGGCGGAAAGCATGTGGATTTTATATCTGACATTCATTTTCCATCACCTGATAATAATTCTATCACAATTCCTCCATAAAATCAATAGAATAGCAAATATGAATACTACTCCCACTTTTAACAAGGCGGGAGTTTTGTATTCGCAAAAATATTTTAAGGAGGAATTACAGATGAGTAATTCAAGCACGAGCCTTGTACAGTATCCGTTGCCGTACAAGGCTGTCGACAGCTGTCTCTTTGTTGAGAAAGCCACCAAAAACGGAACAATCACAAAGAAGCTCTGCAACTTTCTTCCGTATCTCAAGTACGATATCAATGTGGACGACGGTGTGGAGCAGACGAGAACATTTCGTATAGCGGGTGTTCACGAAAGCGGACGATTGCTGCCAGAGATCGAGGTCACCGTAAAGGAGTTCGGCAAAATGGATTGGGTGCTCGAACGCTGGGGAGCCGAATGCGTTATTGAGCCCGGGAACAGCAACAGAGAGAACATCTGCTGTGCCATTCTGAAAACAGTGGGAAACGCTGAAAAAAAGAACGTGTACCGAACAACAGGCTGGCAACTGATTGACGGCAAGTGGGAATATCTCTTGCCGAATGACGGAAAACACGATGTCAGGCTGTTCGGAAAACTCAGGCATTATGAGATGGCAAACCATTGGACGGATTCGGATTTGAAAACGGTGTGGTCGATGATGAAGGACAGGCTGATCGCGACGAAGGAAATCATCTGGACGCTGATCGCGTTTGTTTTCCTGACGCCGCTCAACGAGTTTTTCCGTGAGGTATTCTACGAGCCGAAATTTGTTCTTTGTCTGATAGGAAAAACAGGCTCGCGTAAAAGCACGCTGGCGGCGTTGTTCCTTTCTTTCTTCGGAAGGTTCAGCGGTACGGATTTGCCGTTGTCATTCAGCGATACGCTGAACAGCATTCTCACCAATATCAATACGCTCAAGGATGTGCTGACCTGCATCGACGACTTCCACCCCGGTACCCGGGCAGCCGAGAAAAGGGATACCAACATCGCCCAAGGTATCGACCGCGCCTTTGGTGACCGCATCGGTAAAGGTCGGTTGACTTCCGATTGTACACCGATGGAAGCCCGACCTCCGCAGGGCAACGCTATCGTGACAGGCGAGACTGTTCCCGACGTCGGCGAGAGCGGCACCGCCAGAACCTTCACGCTGGAGATAAAGCGCGGAGATGTAGATTTGAAAAATCTCAGCTACTTTCAGAGTGAAGCGAAAAACGGAACGCTGATGAGTTGTCTGCTTTCATATACGGAGTGGATCAAGGGCATCTACCTGCACAATGAATCCGCACTGGGAATTTTGCTCGAGGATTTGCGTGAGAGCTTTGAAGCCTACCGCGACGAATTCATCAAAACAGACAGTCGCAGTCACGGCAGAGTATCTGAGATGGTTGCATGGTTGACGATCGGTATGAAATACTTTCTGGAGTTTCTGTATATCCGCAGCATCATTGAAGAGACGGAAAAGGAATCTGTCCTGTGGGAGTATCGCGAAATTCTATTTGACTTAGCGAAAGGTCAAAGCGACAGCATCGAGCAGGATAATCCTGTGGTAACATTCATTCAGAAGCTCTACTCGCTGCTCGAAAGCGAGCAGGCGGTAGTGCTGGACAGAACGAAACCGGTCGAGTATATGCCGGTTAACTTTATCGGATATGAAGATGAAAAGTATTACTGTCTAAACGCGGATATGGCTCACAGGGCGGTCGTGCAGCTGTGCAGAGACCAGGGAGAATCGTTTACCCTCAATAAGAAATCCTTGATCAAGGCACTGGCTGAGGAAGGTTTGCTGGATTCGGATAAAAGTAAAAATGTTAAATCGGTCAACATCTATGGAAAGGGAAGTAAAAAGCTGCTCTGCATCATCAAGGAGAAAGCTGATGAAATCGCAGCCTTGTCCGAATAAGAGGGGATACAGGGGATAAAGGTTTGAAAACGGCATAGACACTGATTTTATTCCTTTTTCTGTTGGGGTGAGCTTCGGGTGAGAAATTCCCCTTAGCTTCCCCGAGCGGATTTCTAAAAAGCCTCATGGAATCTGGACTTTCTTCAATTCTCCCCCTAATCCCCCGAAAAACCCAGTACCCCTATTCGACAAAAACCGCATATCAAATTCAAGCGGATTTTGTCGAAGCCAAAATTTATTTCCCGCTTTTTTCTCAGCTCTGCTCAGGCAAGCAGAGCGTCCGGCTGTCCGCCGGTCGCATAAAAGCGGGCAGAAGCCCGCACCCACTTTGAATACTCACATGGAGGTAATTATTTGGCAAACAGAAAACGAAATCAAACTATATCAATTCGTCTTACGACAGAAGAAAAGGAAGAGATTATCGCCAAAGCAAAGCAGGCGAACATGACCTTGACCGACTACCTGATTGAGTGTTCACGGAACACAGAAATCACAGTGACCGACCTATCCGAAGTGCTTATCGAGCTGAAACGCATCGGAAATAACCTCAATCAAATCGCGCGGAAAGCAAATTCACGGCGATTTTTCTTCCCGAAATTTGATTCGGTTGTCAAAGGTCAACGCATAATCTATGACGCGATTCTCAGCTTGACGGGAGGTGACTAAGCGTGGCTACAGTGATGTTTATCCACGAACGAACACAAAATCCTTCTGCCATGCGCGCGGTTATCAACTATTGTTTGCAGGAGCACAAAACCTTTGACAGCAAATCAAAGCGCAGGTTGGTCAGCGGAATCAACTGTGACGGCGAGAATGCTTACCGGGAATTCATGGCGACGAAGAAGGTGTATGAAAAGGATAACGGTATGTTCTTCTATCATTACGCACAATCCTTTGCACCGACAGAGAAGATTACTCCCGATCAGGCGCACGATATTTCTCTTGAATTTGCCGAGAGAGCGTGGCCTGGTCACGAGGTTCTGGTCACGACTCACTGCGATGCCGATCATATTCATTCGCACTTCGTCATCAATTCTGTCGGCTTTGAATCAGGAATGAAGCTCCGGCAATCGCCGTCAACACTCAAACATCTTCGAAAGCTCAGCGACGAAATCTGTATTGCTCACGGACTTTCCATTCTTAAGCCATACGAGGGCGGCGGAAAACGAATGTCGTCAAGAGAGTACCGCGCGAGGATGAAGGGAGAAAGCTGGAAGCAAAAACTAGCGAACGACATTGACAAAGCGATGGAATATAGCGGAAGCAAGGACGAGTTTATCCGTTCTATGTCCATCCTTGGCTACCATATGACATGGAAGGACGAGAGAAAATATCTCACTTTTCACTGCTCCAACGGCAAAAGCTGCCGTGATATCAAGCTCCATGACGAGAAATATCTCAAGGATAATATCGAGCGTGAGCTTCTGCAAAGAGAGTTTCCCGACAGCGGTTCAGATGAAAAACAGCCAACAGGATGGGAAGATTCGCGCGAGCTGTATGAGCAGCATCTCAGAGAACGTGCGCTTGCGAAAGCAGAAACCCGTAGAGTTTCCGACAGTTATTCCGATGTTGGCAGCGGAGTCAGCAGCCTTGCCGGAGCGGTATCCAAAATCGTTGACAACGATTCCGAAGACCCGGACGAGCGCCGTAAGCGTATCGAAGCAGAAGAAAACGGTGAAGCGCTCGGTACAATTTTCGGTAAAGGCATCAGTTTATTGGCTGACGCTGTATCCGATTCATCAGTGAACGCATCCGCACAAGAGCCGGATCACGATGATATCATCGACCGTCAGCGAGAAGAAATTCTCCGAGAAGTCTTCGAGGAGGATGACTATGAGGACGAAGATTATGATGATGACGAGGACGAAGGGTTCACAATGACGCTATAAAAAAGATAAAAAATCCGGATTCTGTCTGGACTTTGCGAAAAAGGTGTGGTAGTGTTTGGCTCAACAAAGCGCACACGACCGCACCTTTACGTGTGTGTCAACAGCATCCGTGGGAAGGAGAAACCATTATGAAATTAGAAAAGCAAACAAAAATCAGCTCCGTTCATTTCAAATATGTCGGAACGGATGAACAGTTCAGCGACTTCATCAGAAGTGTTATCAAGGATTATATCGTCGACGATACGCTGCTTCCAGATGAAGATGACGCCATTATTGTTGAGAAGTCTGCTTGATTGGCAGGCTTATTTTATACTCAAAAAACTATTACAGGAGGTAACAAAATGAGAGTATGGCTATACGCAAGGCTCTCCCGCGACGACGATGACGAGATGAATTCGCTGAACAATCAGCGAAAAATCGTCAGAGAGTTCGCGAACAAACAGGGCTATGAGGTCGTCGGAGAGTCCTTCGATGACAACGTCAGCGGTATGACCTTTGACCGCGACGGCATCCGTGAAATCGAAAAACAGGTGGAGTATAAGGCAATCGACGCTGTCCTTGTAAAGGATATGTCCCGCCTCGGCAGGCATAAAACCGATACGGCGGTGTTCATCGACTACCTCCGCCGCAACGATATCCGTGTGATCTCGGCGACGGAAAATCTCGACACAAGCCGCCAGAGCGACGACTTGGTCATCAGCTTCAAGGGGTTGATGAACGACTACTACGCGCGCGAGGGCGGCGAAAAGGTGCGGATCGGCATGGACAATCTGCTAAAGCAAGGGCTGATCATCACGCCGCCGATCGGCTATTTCAAGGACAAAAACACAAATGAAATCATTGTTGTTGAGGAACAGGCGGAGATCGTCCGCCGAATCTTCGACCTCTATCTTGCGGGTTATGGCTGCTCTGCCATAGCCCGCATTTTAAATGAGGACGGTGTGAAATCGCCCGCTTACTACCATAAGTGCGTATACGGCAGGCACCTCGGCAGCAACAAACCCGAGATCGGCACACGCTATTTGTGGGATCACACAGGCGTAAAACGGATTTTGCTCAACGAGTTCTACATCGGGACGGTGATCTGTCACAAGACCTACAACAATAAAATCACGCAAATCCGGAAAAACATTCCGAAAGAGGAGCAGTATGTTCACGAAAATCTCGTCACGCCCATCATCTCAAAGGACAAATTCTATCAGGTGAAGCTGCTGATGGAGCAGAAGAAAAGGGGAAATGTTAGGGCGAGTGCCAACAGACCTTGCCACAGGTACGCAGGATTATTGGAGTGCGGCGACTGTGGTTCCACCTTCACTTCAGTCAGAAGAACGTGGAACGGCGTGGAGCGGATCGAGTATGTCTGCAACGGCTACCATCGCTACGGCAAGGAGAATTGCCCGCCTCACCGTATCCGAGAAACAGAACTCGACAAAATCATCTGCGGCGAAATCACGAATGTCAAGGAGCAGGCGGCACAGCTTTATGAAAATATCGACGGCGAGGTTCGCAAATGGCTGAAGAAAAAGAGCACGGTCACGGGCAAAATCCGACAGCTCAACGCCGAGCTTGAACAGAAAAAGAGCGACCAAAAAGAGATTCTGCTGGAGCGCATCCGCGACAAGGAACATGCTTCGGTCTACGATGAAATGCTCTCAACCTGTGAAAGCGACATCAAAAAAATCGAGCAGGAGCTTTATGACATTCAGCACTACAGCGAAACGATCAAAAAACGCAAGTCCGAAATGAAGCGCACCGTGGAGCTGATTGACGAAATCATCAAGGAGGGTGAGATCAGCGACGCCAATCTCAGACAACTGATCGACAAAATCATTATCTATGAATCAAGCGACGGATTGCGGATACAGGTCAATCTCAGGGCAGCCTTCACCGAACACATGATCATACTTGACGAGTTTGGTAAGCAAAATGCCGACCTCAAAGTAGAAGGAAAATACAATTATCCGTTCGCTATGCGCAGAAGGATGAAAGTCAAATAATAATAATTTAGCAGCCGGATACCTAAAAAGATATCCGGCTGCATTGAATTATAAAAAATGAATTGGCAGACGCACGATGTTGGGTAACCAAAAAACCGTCATTCCATACAAAGTTTCCAGAAGAATTTTGTGGGGAATAGCCAAGACGCGCAAGGCACAGGTCGTGCGTCTGCCAAGAAAAATCGGGCTGATTTCAGTCTTTTTAGCTTATTTTTTTGTAGATATATAACAAAACAGCCCGATAAAATCGGGCTGTTTTTGGTGCGGATAACAGGACTTGAACCTGCATGAAATTGCTTTCACATGGACCTGAACCATGCGCGTCTGCCAATTCCGCCATATCCGCGTTTATGAAATTGTTGTGGGTTTTGCAAGATAATGAAGCGGATTTGCAAGTTCACCGAAGGGGTGTAACCTGAACCGTACGCGTCTGCCAATTCCGCCATACCTGCATATTTTTGACTACCCCGATATTATATCAAAAAGCTTTTACTTTGTCAAGGCTTTTTTTAAAAATTATCAGCCCGCCGATGTAACCTTTTATTTGTCTGAGAAAAACTTTTTCACTTGTTTCTGAACGGTGAGACATAGAATAATGAAGTCACGGCAATTTCATATCATCTGAAAAAAACGGGAAAATTGAATCGGCTTTTTCTTCTTTTTGGTGAGGGACAGTGATCTACAAGTATGGTATCTTCACCAACAAGCTCTATATGATCCCATTCTATCACAAGATCTTCATATCTGCCCATAAGCCCGAAAAATTTCGGCCGTCCGTAAATTATTACGGATATAAGCCTTGCAGTCACGGTATCTATTTCAACATCGTCTACTGTTCCGAGCCGACAGCCGCTGCGGCTTTCAACAACCTCTTTATTTCTGAGATCTGTGACCTTGCATTTGTTCATGCAGATACCTCCCGGAAAATCTATAAGGAAAACAGTTTTGCCTAAAGATATTATATGCGTCAACCGGGAAAAAAGTTCTGCTGTGAAAGACATATTTTCTCTGCTGCCTTTATGCCGTCAACGGCTGCGGACATTATACCGCCTGCATATCCTGCGCCCTCGCCGCAGGGGTACAGACCCTTCACGGATACGGACTGCATATTCTCATCCCTGAGTATCCTCACTGGGGAAGAGCTTCTGCTTTCGACCGCAGTAAGTACGGCGTCATTATCGGCAAAGCCATGAAGTCTGCCGTCCATCAGGAGAAGTCCTTCCTTTAATGAATCTGTCATAAACTGGGGAAGAAAGCTGTTAAGATCAGTCATTTCTACTCCCGGCTTATAGCTTGGGAGAACAGAACCGAATCCCGCAGTTTTCTGACCTTTGAGAAAATCTCCGACTCTCTGCACAGGAGCATGAAAGTTTTTGCCGCCGTACAGAAAAGCTTTTTCTTCTATTTCTCTTTGCAGTGCAATACCTGCAAGTGCGTTGCTGCTGCCGAAATCCTCTGTTCCTATGCTGACAAGAACGGCGCTGTTTGCATTTATGCCGTCCCTTGCATATTCGCTCATACCGTTGACTGCAAGGCGGCCGTTTTCGCTTGCTGCCGCAACGACTGTTCCGCCCGGACACATACAGAATGTATATACACCTCTGCCTGTTTTCGGATGAACTGCCAATTTATAATCGGCTGCTTTCAGAGCCTTATGTCCGGCAAAGCTGCCGTATTGCTGCCGGTCAATGCTTTCCTGCAAATGCTCGATCCTGACGCCCATTGAAAAAGCTTTTTGTTCCATATGTATGCCGTTTTCCTCAAGCATGGAAAAAGTATCTCTTGCGCTGTGACCGATGGCAAGAACCGCATTATCTGTATGCAGGGTATATTCTTTATTATCCTTTTCATATATTACAGCAGTCAGTCTGCCGTCATTTTGTTTTAACCCTGTAAGTTTTGCCTCAAAAATGACCTCTCCGCCGAGCTTTATTATTTCATTACGGATATTCTTTACAGTAAGCTTCAGTTTGTCCGTTCCGATATGCGGCTTGGCAAGATAAATGATATCCTCCGGCGCACCGTGTCTTACAAATTCTTCAAGGACTTTCCGTATGCGCTTGTCTTTTGTGCCTGTATTAAGCTTTCCGTCCGAGAAGGTGCCTGCGCCGCCCTCACCGAACTGAACGTTTGAGACTGTATCAAGTATGCCGTCAGTCCAGAAATGGATAACGTCCTTTGTGCGTGAATCCACATCCCGTCCACGTTCAAGTATGACAGGCTGCTGACCTGCCTGGGCAAGGATAAGTCCTGCAAAAAGCCCGCATGGACCGCTGCCGATGATAACGGGTCTTTTTTCAAGCTTTTTGCAGACAGGAAGATCGTATACATACGGTTCTGTCAGGCGTACATTTGAATTTTTAGAAGCGATTTTTTCTTCGTCCTGAAAAAGAGTGACATCAAGGGCAGCCTCGAAATGAAGCTGGTTCTTTCGTCTTGCATCGACACTTCTTTTAAACAGCGAAACGGTTTTTATATTTGAGTCGCTGATCCTCAATGCCTTAGCTGCATAGTATTTCAGCGGTTTTTCTTCATAATCGAGTGGAAGGGATACATTATTGAGTCTTAACATTATTATCACCTGTAATAGTTTAAAATAAATTACTATTTACTTATAGAATCAGCCGCAAGCATTCCGCTGCCGAATGCAAAATGCAGATTGTAACCTCCGCAGTCGCCGTCAGCGTCAAGCATTTCTCCGCATATATATAGGTTTTTTATCTTGCGGCACATCAGCGTTCTGGGATCGACAGTATGACTGTCAAAGCCGCCTGCGCTGACCTGTGCTGACTTGAAATCACCGATACCGGAAGGGGTAAACGAAAACGCCTTGATATTCTGAGCTGCTCTGCAAATATCGCTGTCGGAAAGGCTGCCGCAGCGTATGCCGGAAAGACCTGCACTTTTTACGATTGTCTGCGAAAGCTTCACATCAAGCGCAGCGGAAAGTATCAGTCCGCTGTCATCATTTGCGAAAAGCTTCTTGCAGTGCCGCAGATAACCTATGATATCGCTTTCGTTATATTCGGGCATAAGGTCAACAGATATCAGAAGCGTCTTTGTGCTGCCCGCTGCAAAAAATTCATTGACATATCTTGAAATATTGAAAATACATATGCCCGATAGAC
>Ga0326512_10003246_pt1 | contig 11971 bp, 18 predicted proteins | sample 1_2617_0518_D_FD_203652 | JGI IMG/M metagenome (GOLD analysis project Ga0326512, IMG submission 203652) | Bovine rumen microbial communities from UC Davis, California, United States - 1_2617_0518 | ecosystem: Host-associated > Mammals > Digestive system > Stomach > Rumen | place: USA... | reverse complement strand
GAAATGCTCGTATTGATACCGGGAATTGTTGTGCCGGTGATCGTAGAGACGGACCCCTCCAGCGCGTCAATATCATCCTCTGCAGTATCTACGCGTCCATCCAGCGCGCCAATATCATTGTTAATGCCGGGGATGGTCGTATCGTTTAAGGTGTCCATAGAGTTTTCAAGGGCCTGAATCCTCAAATTAAGAGCGCCCCAGAATGCATCATAATCAACGATTTCCGTCCAGTAATCCTGATTGCTGATATCAATACCGGCGGGAACAGGTCTTGTAGAAATATATCCATGCCCTCCATCGGTAACAACTGACCATGCCTGGTATTGTTTGGTAATGTCCCAGATCCCGCACGGCGTGATATGGTTGGCCGCTTCAAAGTCACTCATTTCATGATAGAGCTTTTTAATGGCAGCAAGGATCCAGTCCAGGTTCAGCTCATGAAAATCGGTGTAAGGGTATTCGTGTAAAAATCCCATGTTTATTACCTCCTTATGCATATACCGGTATAATATACTCGGTCAAAAACAGGTCCGTGATATGGTCGTACAGGTTCCATTCAGCTACGGAGAGTTCTGCCAGGAGCATCTCCTGGGAAGTTGTGACACCAATATTCCCGAAAAGGTGCGCTTTGTGCTGCAATAATCTATTCCGGGAAGCTGCGCGGGTGTCTGCCGTGCTTTCCTGTCCGCTTTCGCTTTCGTTATCGCTCCGGTTTTCAGTGTTTGAAGCAGTGCCGGAGCCGTTCGTGACTGTGTTCGTGCTGGTCGTGCTTCCTGTCGTGGTGTCGCTCCGGTCTTTCGCTTGGTAAGTAGAAGCATCGAACGCGCTCACCTTGTTTTCGGTCCCCTGACTTCCGGTGTCGGTCCCATCTGTACTAGTTGCCGCAAAACTGGCATTGCTTGCGTTTGCATCGGTATGCCCGGAAGCATCTTTTTTCCTGCTATCTGTCCTTGTGCCGCTCCGGGTCTCGGTGTCCCCGATCCCTTCCGTGTCCGTATATTCTTCGTGCCGGTCGTAATTGTTTAAGGGGTCGTACTCGATCGCAAGAGCCGCAACCCATTTTTCGAGGGTCCATTTCCACTTCCCCAGCCAGGTATAAATACTTTCCTGCATGAAATAGGGGTCCGAGTAAATAACTTCAAACTCTCCGCCGCGTAAGAGAATATTATTTACAAGTACGCCTTTGTCTACCCCTGCCGGAAGGTTATCAAACGCCTTGAAAAGGTCGTCCGAACTTTCTGTCATCCATCTATTAAACCCTAGCAGGGTCATTTTCGCGCTGCTCATTTGTTACCCCCTCTCCGGGATCGAAGCGCAGACGCGCTGCAAGTCCCAAATTATAATGATCATTTACAAGTTTGATCGAGCTTTGCAGGCAATCCAGCCATACGGTAGCGCGGGTGATGCTGTCGATCTGGCGGCTTTCCGCTTCACTGGTCACCATGCGCTCTTTCTTTTCGTAGGGAATGGTAGGTATACCGATCTCTGCATCGAAGTTATTAAGGATAGTCTGGAAGTCGCGCAGCTGGTCCGTAGTAAGATAGGAAGATTTAAGATCCTTCCTTTCGAGAAACTGCCACGGCTCCGCCTTGTCGGTCGGATCGTTCAGCAATTTCTGGTCATAAACTACTGCAGGCTCTCCCCGGTTCACCAGATCCAGCATTTTCTTTATCGCCTGCCCGGCCTGCTTGTTCCGGGCCGCGATCCAGAAAGCAAATTTGTTGTTTACCAGGGAAATGTTGATTGCATTATCCAATAAAGAAAGCTTTTCGGCGTAGTATTCAATAATATCCCACACACCGTAATAGTCCGGGGTCAGCTGCAGCAGCTCGCAGTCCTTTCCGATGGTCAGCTCGGTCATAAGATCCGGATTATTGATAAGAACGGATACCGGCTGATAATAGAAGTTAAAGCCGGACAAGGTGCAGGGCTGGAAGAATTTACCATGCGGGGCATCTTCCGAAACTGCGACAAAACCGAACCGGAACAGACACCAATACAGGAAATTCTTGATATTTCCTTCCCAATCCTCCGGCACGGTCAGCTCTATTGCACTGCAAGCCCTCTGAAAAAGGGACCGCTCCCAATACCAGAAAGCGCGGTTGTTGTAACTCTTTATGCTGGAAGGGGAACGAGTACCGGCAGCCAGATTCAGCTGTTCATAATTGCGCGGTATGTACTGCATCTCTTACCTCCTATTCATAATAATTTGCAAACACCCAGGCGGTCAGGTGGTCGAACTTGTCAGCTTTCGGGATCGGGAACGCCTGCACCCCTCCGGCGTAAGTCTTAATTGAAGGTGTGAGAACCTCCGACTTTGCATCTGTTAAGAACGAAATATCGTATTTTACATCGATGATGTGATACCCCGCCGGAAGTTTGATATATCCCCCGGAAGGGGAAGCCTTAATGGAAGGACTGACACTGATAAGCATTTCCTGCCCATCTGACACAATGCGAAACTCATACCAGCGGCCCCGGTTTGTATATGGAAATATTCTTGGTTCAAACATGGCTTACCTCTCTTTCAGGATCTTGTTGACAAGGGCCTGTACCGACTTGTAATCATATCCGGCTGCTGTCAGCCGTTCCCGGCGTTCTGCTCCGTTTCCCCATTTGCCGTCTATCACCTCCAGCGCGATCTGGCGCATGTCCGGCGCAGATGTGAACAGGTCATGTTCTTTTATCCTGCGCTTCACCAGTCCGGGAAGGGTCTTTCCGCTTCCTTTTACATATAGAAGCATTTTGGCCGCAATCTGTGCCTTTGTCCTGGTGTTCTTTGCGGTCAGCTGCGTGATGCTTCCGACATTGAAAGCAAAAGAAACCAGTGCATCAAATTCATTTTGCGTCCAGTGATAAACCGGATCCGACAGGGAAACATGGGTTTCATATTTCTGTACATCTTTTCGGAGAAGGTCCAGGGCCTGCTCATAGGTTATGTGCATACCTGGCAGCACGTCCGGCCCGTAGTGTCCGAAGCCGATCGTGTAGTAGGTTTCCGACTTTACCGGCTTGTATGCAGTCAGCCGTAAGCCCTCGAAGGACTTTATAAGATCTAGTCCGGTATCACTTACTTTCATTATCGAATTCTCCCAGCTTATCACAAAGCCTTGTAATTACAAGGGTGTTATTGTTTAGAGCTTCCGTGACTTCGGTCATTTCCTGCTTATGCTCCGATGTGATGCGGTCGATCTGCTCCCGGAAGCTGTCCATCTGGTATTTGATGAAGTACCCCATGAAGATGCAGGCTGCGATTGGAAAGCCAACGGTAGAAATAATGGTCACAATGTCGGGCATCGGTTTAACCTCCTGTTTTCAATTTTGCCCGGGCGTTGGAGCGCCCGGGCGTGGGGAAAGATAAGGATAATGGGGTGGCATTAACCCATGTAGAAGATAACTGCATTCTCGGTATAATCTGCCATGATGTTCTTGGAGAAGGTCCACCAGATATTTCTGTAACGCTTCCGGGCCTCGACAGGGGTAGTCAGGGCATCTTCCAGCTGATAGTCCATCATAAGGGCATCTTCATCGAAAATCATGCCGACTACATAGTCAAGTGCTACGGGGGTTCCGGCGATAATTGCGCCGGTTCCGACATTTACAACAGCGGGGGTGCAGCTGATCGCTGCCCGGTCGTTCTGGTTCTGCCAGAAGGTCACACCTTCATAATTTTCCAGGGACAGATACTGCGGGTTAAAGATCTCCGGAAGGACATACGCTTCTGCCTTGGTAAACAAGGGAGAATACAGGACCGCTTTCTGCTTACTCTTGGGAGTATGGCGAAGCAGGGTATATCCGGGACGGGAGGGGGTCCAGTGATACTTTGCACTTCTCTCTTCCATATAATCGGACACCAGCTTGAACTGTGCCACAAAGAACTTAAGGAAGCTGTCAAGGTAGGTGGTCAGCAGGTCCTGTCTGGTATAGGACGTGCTAAATTCTGCATTGTATGCTGCAGTCAGGTCGATCACGGAACCGGGCATTACAGAAGACATATCATAAACACCGGCAATGTGATTGATAACAGCAAGGCGGTTAAAGGCTTCCTTCTGGCTCTCGATGTCGTTGGCCTTTTCGGTCATGATACCGGCGACAAATTCGCCGAATTCGCTTTCGGATCTGAAGGCCTTTTTCAGCTGGTCCTCATATACAGTGGTGCTGTCCTGCCAAACCGACTGCCCGCCGAACTGGACCTCGAGGGGTTGGGGCTGATTCTGAACCCACATAGATTTAGTGGACTGCGGAGTGCCGCCGCTCTCGTTCTCGCCGTTGTCGAAGCCGTCCGCAAGGTTCGTGAAAAGCTGGGTATTCCAGTCGCCGGACGCCTGCGATTCACGGGAATAAAAACTAATCTTGCGCAGTCTGCTGGTATATGCTCCGGTGTTCAGTGCATCAATGATGCGCATGCGCGCTTTGTAGGGTCTCACGGCCATCAGGGTGCGGCCGATCACCATAGAAAGTGCGTTCAGGGTGTTCTCGGTTCCGGTTGCCAGGACGGTTTCGCCTGCGGAAACGAAAGAGGAAGAGTCAACAGCCTGGATGGTTGCGTCCTGGCCGGTTGCTTCCTTTACTAAAAGATTCATGAGGACATGACAGTCCTGCGGGGTAAGTACTCTTGCCATATGTTTTCCTCCTTACATAAAGCCTTTTATGATTGCCGCCAGCTGATCCTCGTCTGATTTTGGGGCCTGTGTGTTCGCATAATTTTGGTTGATATTGTTCTTTTGGGACTCTTTCAGCTGATCCTGCAAGGTGGCAATCTGTTTCCTTAAATCTTCTATGTTGTCAGCCTGCTGGGGTGCGCCGGGCTCTGCTTCCTTCTGCGAATTCGGTTTTTCCGGCTCTGTGGCCAGCTGCTCCTTCGCTTCTTCGGGTTCGCCTGCAGCTGCGTCCGGCTGCGCTTTGCTCATCTGTAAGATTTCCTTAACATCGCTCACGCTGTAACCGGCCCGTGCAAGGGCTGCTACATCTGCTAAAAAGTTTGTTTTGTCGGGCATTTTCCTAGTCTCCTTTCTTATTAAAGAAGGGCGGCGGCTGTTAGCTGGTCAAGCTACCGGACCGCCTACGCGGTTAACCTTCCGGGGTGTGCCGTTCCGCCCTTATCTTCAATATATAACACTTTCTATTTTAAGTCAAATTTTTGTCACTCATAAAAGAACCCACCATTGAGGAAGGAATTGATTGCATCCCGGTCTACGCTTTCGCCGGCCAGATCAACCGAAGCCCCTTCACACTGAACATATCCCGAAAGGCTGCTAATTGTACGTTTTGCCATTAAGGGGATTCCATGCACTGCTGCACTTGCTCCGGGTGCTTCGCTGGTATCATGGTACACGATGAAAAGTTTGATATTATCATCCAGCGCGGCCATAGATCCGCCGGAGTATCCTCCGATGGTGCTTGGATTCGGCACAAGATTATTGAGAAGGTTAAATGCGCCGCCGGCGATACCAACCGCAGCACCCACGCCGCCGGTGATGATACCGGCCCCGGCTGCGATCACACTTGATACAACAGACCCGGGATTGATTGTAAGCGCACCGACCGGAATACTCATACCCGTATCAGCGGAGTAAGTACCAAGATCGATCGTATCCGCCGCCACCTTCACACTCATAACTCCGGTGGCTTCCTGAAGACCGAACTGCAAATAAATCTTATTCGTCCCAATGAAGTTGGAAGGGTTCAGCGTGATCACTCCGAAAAAGGGAATATATAAATACATTTGCGTATATGGTGAAGCGTTGCGCCAATCGCTCTTAATCCACGGAATATCAATGCTTATAGTTTGGTGCAAAAGTGCTTCCATCACGCTGGCCTGCACACCGGTGTCCCATTCTCCGAGCCATACATCTGCTGTTGGTGCGGTCGGCTCCCATGGTACCCATACGACCGACTTAATGCAGTCGATCGCATTACCCATTCCGAGAAACTGCCGGAAAAAGTTTGTAACGGTTTCACCGAGCCACTGCATCGATTCTTTAATCTGTTCCTTTGTGTCTCCCTGCACAGATGGTGGCTGATACTGGTTAAATATATTCCCGGTAAATCCATTCAATCCGGAAAGGATATTCCAGAGCTTCGCCCACGGCATCCCCCAGGTATGACATCCTGCAGTACCGGTTGCAGTCAGCCGGATGGATCCTGTTGTATTATGCGCCCAGGGCAACGCATGAGTAGCAGACGCAAAACCGATATTGGCGACCGGCTGCAGTCTGGGATCAATTATGTGCGAATTTCCATTCGTAGTATAAAGAATGTATGCGCTGGTGCTTCCGATCTCGCTTTTATAGGTGGCCAGCACATCTTTTTCACAATGCAGCTCTGTCAGTCCGTTGGCCACGGAAACAGTATTGGAAACAAAATAATAAGCTCCGAACGCCTGCACATAGTCGATATTGAACAGATCCCCCTGCAGAATGAAAACCGGGCTTTCGATGCTGGTATCTTCTTTCAATCTTACATCTATATCTGTGCCGGCTGTGCTGGGCTGCTTTGTGCTATTTCTTCTTTTTGAAAAGCCGGACCAGGTTGTTATACTCGGCATATTATTCTCCTTCCTCTACTTTGATTACATGGATCGCTTTTTCCGGGTGCGCTGTCATTTCCGGCAGGGCCGCCGCAACTGCGTCCTCCATCGTTTCATATTCGACTGGCGAATACTGGCTTTCTGTGATTACATATTGCATTAATTTATAAGCCATCACTAATACCTCCATATAAAAGCAGCGGCATGCCGGATAACCCCAACACGCCGCCGCGTCTGCGAGAGACTAGGCCGCCCGGCCTAGATTCAATATATCATGTTATTAATTAAAAGGCAAATCTTCAGGTTCTACATCGTAGAGCCACCCGAACCGATTTCAAAGCAGATCGTCCAGCTGGCTGTTGATGTTCTTCACATCATCCTCGGACAGCTTCGCGTAGCAGTGAGAATAATACTTTCCATCGGATCCCTTCCGGCTGGGGAAAGAAACGAAGTCGCCCTTCTTCCCCTCGATCATCGTAGCACCGTAAACGGTAACACCGTTGATTTCCATATCGAAAGCAACATTGCCATTGTCAAATTCATGCGCCCGCGTTACCTTAATATCAAAGCTGCTCTTTGCGCTCTCCGCGCTCTTTGTTCCTCTTGCCATTTTGTTTACCCTCCTATGTTTTAAGTGTTCTCTCGCATCAAATATCTAATGCGCCGCGCAGCTCCCGGATCTTGTTTTCCGTGTAGATCAGTCTGCCGCGCAGCGTTTCGAACAATTCCTCACTCGGAAGCGTGTATAAAACTTCCATCCGTGCAGCCGGGGAAAGGCCATTGAACCTTTCTATAAAGATGTCAATTTCCGCCTGGCTCTCCGGCATCATGTTTGGCTCGCTCATTTTTTAACCACTCCTTCTTTTCTTTCTTGAATTGTTTGGAGTACTTCTCCAGGATCTCAAACAATGCGATCTCGTTAATTTGGTCTTGTCCCAGCGGATCGACAACATACCAGTCTTCGCCTAGAAGATAATCAATCGCAAACTTCCGAAAGTCTGTATCAGATATGCCAACAGGAAAAATGTTGTCCTTGTCCTCCCGGTTGCCGTACTTCTCATTCATATATAATATGATTTTCAATCCTCCTGCACCTCCTGCAAAAGTTTTTCATCATAGATCTCATCCTCCAGCAGTCCGATGTCCTCCATGAAGCTGTCAAAGTATTCATGCGGGACCAGCGCACCTCTGAGACACCCGACAGCAGCCCGGCACTTCCTCATGATGGCCTGATCATCCATCCCCTTCTTCTGTGCCAGCTGGATGAAGCACTCCGTAAAGATATAAAGCTGATCCTCTGCGTTCCCATAGGCTGCCGCTATATTCGACATGATGCGAATGCAGCGCATGATTTCCTTATTATCCATTATTTCCCCTTTCTCTCCTAGCATCTTTCACCATGCGGATTAAGTTTTCCGCGTCCTTCGCCAGAAATTCTTCGAAAGCCTGCCGGGTCCGGAAGGATCGCCAGAGCAAACCTTCCGGCAGGATCGTTGCGGCCCAGGCTTTCATGTTCTTCCCGTCCGGGGTATTGTTGGTGATGCCCACCTTCAGTTCTCCCAGGTCGTACACATAACCCTTGACCAGCTTCGTTTTGACTTCTCCCCAGTTGCCCAAAATCTCATAAGAGCCTTTCTGTCGGATCTCACTTGGTCTCATTTATTGCTCTCCTTTGTGTTTCTGTCATGTGGTTTGTATCTGGCAGATTTCCATAATATTCTTCTGCCCGCTGGTAGTCCCAGTACTGGAAAGCATCTTCGATCAGCTCCCGGATGCACTGGCTCCGGGACTTAATGCCCCGGATCGCGTCCAGCTGGTTTATGTTCTGTTCGCTTAAGTAGAAAGCGTACTGTCTTGCATCATTCATGGTATTTTGCCTCCATTAAGTTTTCATATCTATCCTTTAACAGATCCTCGATCTGCTGAAGGTCATGCCCAGTCATTCCAAAAATATCAATCAGAATAAAACTAAGTTCCGTCAGTCTCCCGATGTAGCGGCCTTTTGCTTCCTCGCTGAGTTTAGGTGCAGAAATGTAATTCGCATACAATTCTTTATACCTGTTTACATATTCGGTTTTCCTGCGCTGAAGTTCTGAAATTATATCCATAGTCTCTCCTTTCTGTCCCACCGGACATATACAATATATCACACTGTGTTATATATTGCAACCCTAAATCTGGAAAATCTTTTTATAATTTATAATCAGGTCGTACATCGTATAGGTTTCGAAAATCATCTTGTCATAGATGCAGGCTTCCCGCAGCTCGAAAAGCCATTCCTTGAAAAATGCTTTCTGTTCGTTCTCCCGGTTCAGGTTGTACAGCTTTGCCTGATCGTTCCGGCTGGTGTTCATATAGTAGAATCCTTCCTTCATATAAATATAGAAGGTCCGCTTCTTATATTGCACCGATACCACCGGCCGAAAGCCTTTCATGTTTCGCTTTCCGACATTTGATATATCATCATAGGCGAAGTTGTTGCCGTAAGCCATCGCGCCCCAATCGGTATCATACATGGCCCGGTATACAATGTTGTTATGTTCTGCTTCATCGAATTCCTCCGAATTTTTCAAGAGGTGCAGAAGTATGCCCCGGTCTTCCAGGATCCGCAGCTCTTCCCCCTTTGCCTGCATGTCGGCAAATTCATCCGTGACTTCAAAGAAATTAAAGATTGGATTGGAAAGCCGAACCGCATTGGCCAGCATGATCAGCTGCATCGGATCCTTCCCCCGGTGTACCCGGTCGCGGTCCAGCGTCTTATAAAGGTCCATCACCTGCTTACCTTCGTTCCGGTTCACCTTCTCCCAGGGCTGCGGGATAAATTCATCGAAAATCAGCGGGTCGATCATCCGGGGAAATTCGAAGCCTTTTATGTTCCGCAGGGCGTTCAGGCTTAAGATGTACCCGATCGGGAAGCCCTCGGCCCCGTCCTCGCCGTGGTTCCAGAAGCCGCCGATACCCTTTGAAATCTGTTTCGGCTGTACATTCCATCCCAGATCCCGGTTAAGGCTGTTGAACGGAGAGAAGGAAATGAACGCATCACCCGCGCTGGCTCCCTCGCAAAGGATCTTCACATCATCATTGGTCCTTTTGGTGAAAGCAAAGTCCTTTCCATCTTCCTTACACATGCGCAGGGTTGAATAGGTTTTTCCGGTGTTACGGCCTCCAACAATGAAATTAAGCCAGCACCCTTTCGCCAGATCGTCCCGCACATCATAATAGTATTTACTCTTCTTCATAAACTTGCACCTCTATTTCTTCCTCAAATATCTTTTCCCATTCGATGTCGTATACTGAATCAAGCATATAGTCGCATGGGCTTAAGTCGATACTGTCGCCGGTTTCGTTCCCGTTTTCATCTATATAAATATCATTATAGAAGTAAGTGTGCTGCTGTTTCCCGGTCTGGGATCCGGAGAAGATGAACCCCTCCGCGAAGTTATTTATATCATCCTGCAGACAGACTGCGCCCTTTTTCGGCACTCCGGCAACCGTTATATGCAGCTGACCATCTTCCTTACTTCGCCCGCAGTACCGCTTCGCGCCGCAGTATTTGAATTCCGTGTATACGTTCTCCACATCGAAGGACACCACACCGAGCCAGTATTCTTTCGTTCCGACCTGCACCGGGCCGTAACCGTTCGCCCGGAGCTTTTCCTTGCACCTTTCGTTGTATTCCGATACTTTTTCTTTATCCCATTTATTCGAATAAATACTATCTGTATCAGAATAAAGCCAGTATCCGCCGTGTTCATAATCGATACATTTTCCCAACGTGAACAGGTTTCGCATGGCGTAGGCCGTCACCCATACGCCGATCTGGTACGGCAGAACAGACCCGACACGCTTCACATACTTTTCATATTCCGCTTCAAGGTCCTTGTATTCCGGTATGTAGTCGCCGGTTTCGTAGTCCTCGTTTATGGTATCGCGTACCGGCTTCTGTACGAACAAGCCATAAATGGAATTCAGTTTTGCTTTCGCGATAGCATACAGAACAGGGTCCCCGCCCTTCAAAAATTGCTTATCCCGGAACAGCTCGAAAACGTAGTCTGTTATCCAGCGCGGCAGATAATCTTTCACTGCAACCTGCACCTCCCGGCACAAGTGCTTTTCAAATGTATATTGCTCTGCTATGATGCATGCATCCTGTTCTGTTAGGTATATTTCCGCATATTTTCCGCAAAGTACACGCCCATTGTCTGTGATCAGGTTCGCGGACTTCACGCACTTTGAAAACTGCAGCGCAGGCATTGCAGTAAAATCATCTTTCAAGCGAAAATTGTACAACACCAGCTTAAACATATAGGCATAGGTTTCTGAATTTTCGACTATGTAATTTAACGCACAGTCAGGTCTAGGCCGGAAGCGTTCCGCCGGGTATTTCTCTGACAGCATCACAAACGGATAGGAGCTGGTAAAGTCTCCGCCCTCGATCAGACCATGTTCGGCTTCTTTTATCACCTCTGAAACAAAATGCCGGTTTCCGTGTGTATAGCCGCCGTGGTAAACATATTGTAATATCAGGAATTGCTCCCAGGTCGGGACCAGTCGTAGGAACCAGTTGTGCGCGTTTTCCTCACGGCCCCGGCTGCGCACCTGCTCACGCGGTATGCCGGTCGCGGTGTACGGCATGGAATATATATGCTTGTTCAGTGCTTTCATTGTCGCCGCCAGACATTCAACCCCGGCCAGCGTGTCGTGTTCGATGTATTCCTTTTCGTCCTGGGTGTATCGCTCTTTTTGTCCGCGCAGCTTCTCATAATCCCATTTCCCAACAGCTTTCTGATGCTCTACATTCATATCTTTCGCCCATTTTTCAAGCTTTCGCTGGGCAAGGATAAGAGAATCCCGAAGGATAAGCCCATTTTGGAATTCAATATAAATCGGGTAGTGCGGTTTTGTATTCAGCTGCTTTGTTGGTGTTCCGATCTTCCGAAACAGGAAGCGCCGGATAAATACCCAGTCATAAGAAAGATTATGGAAGTATACAAAAGTGTTTTCACCTTCCATGCTGTCACAGATCCGGGCCAGTGTGTCAGCCAGATCGGACGGCTTCCGGCCCCAGAGCGTCACAAGGTTTCGATCAAATGCCCGGATGGATACCGTCCAGGCAACAACATGATTTTCATGTATGCCGGACCGGTCCTTCTTGCTGGTCTCGGTGTCGGCCATGATGAGTGCATCATTATATGTTGCGTTGGATCCCCGGCCCGCGCGCTTGCTCCATAGGATATTTTTGAGTATGGAATAATCGAAATTTTTGAAGTAGGTCAACTTGTAAGGCAGATTTATATTAAGATAGTCCAGGCGGATTTTATACAGTTTCTCGCGTCTCATGCTCTCCCCTTCACATCAAATCATCCCAATTGAAGCCCTCTACCTTCATCCATCCCTCAATAACTGCGTTTACCTCTCCATCATCGGACAGCTTCACATGGT
>Ga0326512_10003245_pt1 | contig 11974 bp, 9 predicted proteins | sample 1_2617_0518_D_FD_203652 | JGI IMG/M metagenome (GOLD analysis project Ga0326512, IMG submission 203652) | Bovine rumen microbial communities from UC Davis, California, United States - 1_2617_0518 | ecosystem: Host-associated > Mammals > Digestive system > Stomach > Rumen | place: USA: California... | reverse complement strand
TAATTATGACCTCAGAACAAACGTTGCTAACGGAAGTAAAAAGATTTATTTCGGTGTAGGCGATTGGGTTCTTGATACATATTCTGGTGTATTAAAATTTTATGGGGATGTTCCCGAAGGTGTAAATCACGATAATCCACCAACCCTTTCATTCTATCAGTATGTCGGTGGAACCGGTTTTAGACAGGACACGTTTGGATACGATGGTGTAATTGTACCTATTACTGGTTGGCATATTTCCAAGAATGAATATTTAATTGATACAGAAAATACGGTTAACGGTACAACGGTATCACTTGAAAACCAGATTTCTAAAAATGCGAATGCCATTCAAGAAAATTATACCAAGACTTTTGGTTTTGATGGTGACGATAAGAACGAGGGTGTTGCGTATTCATTGCAAAAGATTATTTCCCTTACGTATACGTCATCCTTGGACAATGTTAAAGGCTACGATGACAGTGCGAACTCGGACATTGGTACGCTTCTTTCAAGAAAACATGCGGAAATTGAAGAGTCCGAAGGCGTGGCTCAAAGTGGCCTGAAAGTTACGTTCTGCTCACAAAATGTGCCAAATGACAATAAACATAACTTAATCATATCCAAAGACGGAATCGTTAGCTTCGACAATGGTAAATCAAAGACCCTTAATAATGACGGTCCGACGAAACTTGTGGATTCAACTGGAAAAAACTTTATAGTTATTGAAAAAGACCTTGAACTTTCTTCTTTACAAGAGGGTAATTATACAGTAAATGTTGAAGAAGCAAAAACGTCTGGCATCTTATTGTACTGGGACCGTAAGGAACATGATTATTTACCGTTTATCAATAAAGAGACCGACGATTATAATTTTGGTTTCCCTGTAGTTGCCGCAAACGGACGTATTCCACCAAGTGTAAGTATTGGAGCAATATCCTTAAACGACTATAAAGATTCCATTACGCCGGAATATTACGGTCCAAGGAACTATACAGTAACCATTGCGGTTGAAGGTGGAGACCAGATTAAGTCGGCGGATTATGTTGTAAGGAATAATACTGGTGCGTTCTTGGATGATATCATTAAACGCATTATTTCTGATTATACAGATTCTGAGGGAAACTTTAAGTTCATTGGTTCTATTTTCCTACGTGCAGGTACTTATAAATTAAGTAGCAATATATTAGATTTAAGTGTGTTTAAAAACTTAAATTTTATAGGTGAAGATAAATATACTACAAAAATTGAAGGCGATTTGGACTTTAATGGCGATGCCACTGGTATTTTGACCGTCAGTAATATTTCTTTAGAGAATGTTAAGACGGATTCAAAATTTAAAAATCTTTATTTAAACGAAACTATACTTAAAAAATTTGAATCTACCAAAGATGAAAACATAGTTTCTATTAAAAATAGTTCGCTGGAATCTATAGAAATTAAAAAAGATGCGTCAAGCTCTCCAACGGAACCAAATGATACGAACCAGAATGGCAATACAGATGACACTACTAAACCAGTTGTATTTGACAATACAAATAAACTGTTTAACATTATTACTGGCTCTACAATTGGTAAGGTGGATATTTCTACAGGATATACCTTATTAAACGGAGATACAATCGGCGAATTAAAGCTATATAATGTATCGAACGATTTTATAAAAGCTTGTTTTATCCAGAAAGTAATTTCTAAACCACGCCAGACTACATTGGTAGGAAGTACAGTATTTGAGTATGAAATTACACCATTTACACAGATACCTCGCATGCGCCACTTCCCAATCTATTCAAATGATTCTGAAAAGTGTTTGGAATATGCAACATTTGATAATCCTTTCATAATTGATTATAAACAAGACGATGATAATAAAATAACTATTGCCCTTGACGAAGAATATTTGTACATTGACGATAAAGGTCGTCTTTCTTGTAACTTAAACGCTGGTAGTATTATTGTAGACCGTGACCAGTTACAGAGAAATCCAAGTTATGAAGGACCAACATCAGAAAAAGCTATTCCTAATAAAAACCTTCAAGAAGCCTTGGAAGACTTATATTCCACAAAGGCTGACTTGAATCCAGATGGTAAGATTCCTCTGGATGAGATTCCAGATTCCGTTGCGTATGGTGGCTTGTTATTTGTAGGTACTTGGTCATTCGAACAGAAAGATGAAGAAAGCTCAACAGATACTAATGTTGTTTATAAGGATGGCGGACCATATCCTGAATATAGGGATGCAAATAAAAACTTTACGGCTGATGAAGACCAAAAAGGTATTTTGCAACCAGGGTGGTTCTGGATAGTAGATTCATCAAAAAAGGATGAGGACAAGCCCGCCACAATCCAAACCGCCGCTCCACAAAAAGTAACAGATACAGACGGAAAAGTAATTTTTGAAGATGATGGATGTGCATTTACTGCTGGTGACTGGGTAATCTGGAACGGTAAGTATTTTGAAAAGCTTGACCGTGCATATCAGGATGCGGCATATTCCGTTTTGCCGGTATACACAACCGGAGAGCACTTACGTTGGTCTTGGAAAAATCAGAGGGACGACAATAATTCTTGGGGATTAGGAGCTCTTGAGCTTGGTGGCGAAACCGTAGCCGAAAGTTTTGACATGGTAAACCAAGAGTTAAGAAAACTTTGGGTAAAGCATCCTGGGGTTCTTAAAGAAAAGAAGCTTATACCATACGGAAATTATGAAACATTGGAATACATCAAAATTCCAACTGATGGTGGTAAGATTTTGTCTTCATCTATAACGGTTGCATATGATGCGCATAAAGACTCAAGTGTTAAAAACTTTACGGTAACATTGCCTAGGACGGACCCTAAATGGAAAAGTAGCATATTTGTTGGTGATGGGTGTACTTTTTCGGCAGGTGTAGATGGTTATGAAGTAAAGTGTGAATATCAACCAGAAGATACAGTCATCATGAAAAGTGAAAATGGTGTTGACTTAACGGTTGAAAAGCCTATAGACCCATTTGATGATGAAATTGCAGGAAGTAAATATTGGAAATCCGTATATCTAAGATTTAACGGGAATAATCTTGGTGATGGCATACATAAGTTTGTGTTAGGACTTGATAACATCAAGCCCGATAATGATTTTACAAAAGACGCAAAATCAAGTACAGCCCGTTATATAATAGAGATAGCGGACAAATACGAATATGACTCTGATGATAAAAAAATCGAAGTAGATGGCGTTAATTTTGTCAGTAATTTAACAAGTAGTCTTACAAACTGTTCCGGTGTAAAGTATTTAACACATGATGTGGATTTAACGTTTGATAATGTACAACTACCACATTTGGTGGATGCAATTAATTCGAGCGGCGAGGTTATATCATTACATGATGAGCTTAACAAAGAATTTGTTGATATACCATTAAGTTCCATAGAATGGAGTAAATCTAAACAGTCCAATGAAAAACGATATACTGCAAGTTTTGGTTATACATATAATTTGCCGGTCAAGAAGGTTTCCGAAGAAGTACCGTTTTCACTCCGTGTAAAGGATGTCTATGGAAACACACGTGATGTACACTTAACTACTATAAAGTATTTGTTAGCGCCGTGTCTGGATGAAAGGGAACGTGTAAACTCAGGTTATGGTCGTTATCCGGCAATATGGTTTGGAAGTAGTGGTCCTGAGTATTGTGGACAATCATTCGATTCAAGTAAGCTTTTAACTGTTCAAGATTATTACGAGCTTATGAAAGAATCCAGACAATTAGATACGGGCGAAGTGGTTCAAGATTATGGTTGGCCAACAAAAGGAATTTATAATTGGGCATCTGGTACCAATGACAAGGTAGACTATTCTAATTTAGATGGTGATAGTAGTGTTGGGGACTTCCGGTGGGTAACTTTTAAGAAATATTGGACGGGCGATGAATATAAAGAAATAAAATTGATTGAGAACTCTGGATTTACTTTGGACATAAATGTGGCGGATGATGTGAAAGGTCGCTTTACTACTGATTTATATTCCATGTCTACATGTAAAGATAATCTTATTATTATGGCAAAAGTCGTAAACGTGGATGAGTATCAACAGGATGATAACAAAATAAGATGGTTTGACTGTAATGCGCCATATGATGGTTTTTCAGAAGTAGGAAAAGAGGAGGATGGTCAAGCGGCAATGTATGCGGGCTCATCCAATGCACTCTCCAAGAGAATTACTTTTGGGAAGGACACATATTCAGGAGACCTTTTTGTCCGTGTAGGCATAAAGAAAGACTCTGGATTAAGAATAAAAAACTTGACAGTTAGGGATTTAATATAAAGATTATGGAAATGACGCTTAAAGCAACAACATCTAATGTAGAACCAAGCCGTGAAAAGTTTGAGGAGCCAGTAAATACTTTTGGTCAGATAGTAAGGACTGAACAGATTTGGGTGGATTCGAATCTTATTCCAATAAAAGCACCAGACATTACAAATGTAACTTTCGACGAGGATAATTCTGCCCATGTTAAAAGTACTAATGATGGTGCAACCATAAGAAACTTGATTGACTATTATAAGGGGTTGCCTTTGGAGAAGGTGCCGGGGACAATAAATTGTTACCGTAATAATAAGCTGGTGGATATTATAACAGAAGATTCTACGAACGGTGGATATGTACCGAAAATCCTTATTGACGGAAAAGAATTGGCCTATGGTGTAGGCGCACCTATCTTTGACCAATCCGCGGGAACGCTTTATTTTAAGGACAAAGATTTTGCAGAAAAGATTAAAGGTAAGAATGTGTCGGTTTCATTCTACAGATACGTAGGCCGTAAAGGTACTTCGATAGGAAGCAAGTTTGAGAACCCAGATTTACCTTTCAGGGATAGCTTAAAACATTTTAAGAATGCAGATAACGATTCTAATACCGCTACTTTTAAAGTTCGGGGCAGCGATAAACATACAGATTATGTTTTGCCACCAGAAAACGGCAAGTATTATGATAAAGGGGACGCACAAGACACCGGCGTAGTCCTTTTGCAGGAAAACTTGGAAGATGTACTTTGGGTGCAGAATACCAAGATTTCGGGTGGTGAATGGATAGACCTTAATGGAACTGGGGCAACAGTATATAGATACCATAGTAGAGACCTTGAGTCTGGAGAATATGTAGAGGGTAATAAGCAATGAGTTGGATGGAAGATTGGGACAGAAACCATAAAAGAGAAATTGATGAGCATACTGAATGTGCTATCGTAGACATAGAAGTTGATAATGAAGATACATTGAAACTTGCTATCTGCAGATACATTGACGGTGAAGATGGTCAACGTGGCGACGCAGACGACTTCGAAACCATCGCTTGTAACGCAGTTTATGGACTTTATGGTAGTGGACACGACAAAAAAGTTGTAAACGTTGAAAAATTATCACATGCTGATTTTGAGAATCGTACCGGAATGAAACGTGAAAGATACGGTAACAATGCTTTGGAAACGGATTATTCCGTCAAGATTCTTTCCAGTGGAAAAATCAATGAAAAACCAGATAATATAATGAAATCTTTGGGTGACTTTCAACAGGCAGAAGATGAAGCTGATTTTAATGACGAACTTGATGATTTCTATGAGAGTATCTATCAAGGGTCAAACGGCTTAGAATATAATTCAAAGAAGTTCTATATTTGCGAGTCTAATGGACACGCCTTTGTAGGCGTAATAGAAACGGTTGAGCCAGAAATGGTAGAAGTTCTTACGCCTAAACTGGAAGACTTAGGGTATGTGGTTTCTGATAATAGACCAGATTATTGTTTATATGCAAAGGGTATACCGACAAGATTAATGTTGGGTGAAAGTTCATATATTGAATATGGTGTAGACAAGTATCACCCAAGCCCACTTGAAGCTATTAAAGAAGTAGCAAATAAGACTGGAAAAAAATTAAGTCTGACAGAAAAAATAGTTTAAGGGGCTAACAATGCTGAAAGGTGTAGAAAAGGGTGTCGGACACAGAAGTGCCGAAGACACCCAATGGCAAGAAACAAAAGATTTTGTAACAAAGCGTGATAAAGGAATGTGTGTCTTATGTAGGATTCTAACATCCTATGAAATGGGATTGTTTCTTAGGTCAAGACCAAATTTTCCTGGAAAATTGGAGCATGCGCACATTGATTCCGTTGGAAATCACGTTGAAAAGACATATGATGTGAACAACGTTGTATTATTGTGCCATGCACATCATGAACGCATGGATTCTATGCTTAATCCTTTGACTGGAAATCCAATGAAACGTTCGGACCATGAAGAATGGTGGGAAAGGATTAAAAAGGGTGCGGGCATAGTATCCTAGTTTTTTCGTTTTTTAAAAAACAAAAACGAAAACTTGCAGGGTAAATATAATTAAGGTTATAATATAAAGCCTTAGGAGACTAAATATAGTATGGAAAGAATTATTGAAGCCATTAACAAATCAAAATCAAATAAGTTTATGCAAGAATCTACCAAAAACTTTGGATATAAGCTTGACGAAGCGAATACCGATAAGGTAAACCTTGCATTTGATGTTATTGGCGATAATAGTGTAAAAGTAAGTGTAGCTATTGAAAAGCTAAGCGAATCCTACGCAGACTGTAAAGTTAACACAAGTCTTCAACAGTACGAAACACGTGTACCTTACGGCATCCTTTCCGAATTTATAAAAGGAATTGTAAAAGAGACACAGGAGATACTACTCAATGGATAAAAAGCGACTCGTAGAATCTAAAGATGAATCTGGTGACCTTGAATTTGATTATTGTGATATCGATGATTTGAAAGTTTCAACCCCAGAAGGCGTTAAAGATTTGGAACTTTGCTATGCAAATAAGGTTTATAGATTGTCGTATGCTTACTACGAAAAGAAGTTTATAAAGTATTTTGCAGTAAAAAGTTCGTCTATGCGGACAGCAACAGATTTTGCAGAAGCGGACGCAGAAATTGACGAATTGGGTCTTAATCCATCGAATTGTGTAGATATCGTTAGAAATCTTGTTGATACAGAAATAAGAATTCCAGACACTGTAATAGATGAAGTTGGCGAAACAATGAGAGCTCATTACCCGGATGGTAAGGCGGCTGAACATTCTGACCATTATTATGATACAGTTATAAACGGTAAAGTAGGTCATGGCGTATTCCCGCCGGAGCTTTTTGATGCTTGGTCTAAGCGTGTATTGAAGTTTCCGCCTCGTGATGTCTGTTTTATTTGTGATACCGTAGGTTTAGGTCTTATTGTAATTCCAATAAAAGCTGCATATCTAAATCATTGCCGTGAGCTTGACGACATTTTCAATAAAGTGTTGAAAAGCGTAATAAACATTGTTCCTAAAGAAAAACGTGCCAAGTTCAGAGCTCGTCCGGGTCTTAATAGGGTTTTTGCTTACCCTATTAGTATGGTTGTAACTGAATACTTTAGATTGATTACCCCAAAAGATGAATACTATATTTATGATTTGGAAGATGATAATGTAAAGCCTATACCGGCTGACGTTTTTGATAAGACTGTTGAAGAAGAAATAATGTATGCCTGTAGAAACTTTCTGCAACATTGGAAAAAATGATACTTGAATGTTGCCCTAGGCTATAGAACTAGGGCATTTCATAGTTGCTTACGAGCCAAAACTTAGCTTAAACATACTAATTAATTATGAAGTTCACAGAATTGAAAGATAATAAAAAGCTTCCAGATGGATTAGTAGACGAAGAAAAATTAAGCGTACCTCAGAAAAGCGCAAAAGACCCTAATGGCTATGACGGTTGGTATCAACTTTGTAAGCGTGAAGCAGACCGTGTAAATAAAATCCTTGCATACACATACGGTGAATGGTTTTCAATGAACACAGACAATGTTGCCGGAAAAACTGTGAACTCTAAGGGTGATAAATCAAACGGCGCAGTATCAGTTTACTTGGATGATGATAGTTGGTATTTTGAACTGGTATTTAATGCTGCCGTTCCATACGCTTTTGATACGGCTATGGACATTATTGAAGATTATAAAAAAATCGTTGGACTTCCTACTCCAGACGCATACATTTTTGAAGATATAAGCGAAGACAAGAAAGATAAAAAGACCGGCGAAAAACAAAAGTTCTTTAGATTTGTTTCTTGGCTTGGTGATTGTTGTAACGCCACAACCGTAGAGGCTTTCGTAAAATTGTGTGATTGGTTTGATAGAATCAAACAAATGTGTTATTTTACAAAAGAAGTTCCAGATGATGTAATTCTAAAACGAATTGAATTAAACAATACTTGGAACAAACTGTTTGGATTAGGTATTTCCAAAGAGGACGCTAAAAACGCGGCTAAAAAGGCAGAAACGTGGAATAAAGCTTTAATTGCTTGGAAGGTTCCAGATTTATTGAATGGGAATAATATAAAGGCTCTCTGAAGAAATTTCCTACACTCTGATTAATATTATTTATACACATATTTACCGATTTGCTCTATTTGTATAGTACCTAATAAGGACTATAGTTTTGGTATCTATGAACAAAATTAATAACAGGACATAAAAACAATGAAAATCACACATTTCTTAAATGAAATCTATTCAGATGCTGCGTTGTATATGAACTATCGTGTTACACCGTCATACATAGACGGTTTTAAGAACGCAGGACGAAAAGCTTTTTACACTTTAAAGAAAAAAAAACCTACAGCCGATGTAAAGGTATCAAATTTTGCCGGTGCAGCGATTGATGAAACAAATTATCTTCACGGTAATACTTCTATGGAAGGTGCTATTGTAACACTGGCAGAGGACTTTTGTGGTTCAAATCATGTTCCAACTATAAAAGGTATTGGTGCATTTGGTACAAGGTTTGTTCAAGACAGTGCTGCCGCACGTTACATTTTTATTAAGACAAATAATTACATGGAAGAACTTTTCACAAAAGCAGATGACCCTAATCTTGTTGAGCAGACATTTGAAGGTGAAGTTATTGAACCAATATTCTATGTACCAACTATTCCACTTTTACTTGCAAATGGTTCAAATGGTGTAGGTATAGGATTTAAGTCAACCATTCTTCCACGCTCTGTCAAGAATGTATTTACGATGGTTCGTGACAAAATTGCCAAGAAAAAGTTATCTGATAAATTGTTTGTTCCTTGTTGGAAAGGGTTTACTGGTGAAGTAACAAAGCTGGAAGATAATAAATGGCAAGTTTCTGGTGTAATGGAAATAGACAGTAAAGACCCAAGAAAAGTAATTATTACAGAGGTTCCTATTACTTATGATTTGGTTCATTATACGAATGTTCTGAAAAAGGCAAAGGAAAAAGGTATAATTGATAAGTACCTGGACTATTCGGAAGATGATATCTTCAAGTTTGAAGTAAAGCTTAATCCAAACTACATGAATTGCTCTAAAGATGAACTTATGAAGCACCTTGGGCTGGTAGATACAATAACAGAAATTTTAACTTGTATTGATGAAAATAACTCTATTGCCGAGCCGGAATCTGTCAAAGAAATATTTGAAGCATACTATAAAATCAAAATCAATTTTTTGAAAAAACGTATTGCCAGCGAAATTAAAAGACTGCAAGATGAACTGGACTACAACCAGGAAGTTTACAAGTTTATTATGGACGTAAACAAAGGCAACATTAACATCAAGTTAAATAAAAAAGATGTTGAAGCTAAAATGAAAGAACTGAAATACAAATTTACTGAAAAGTTAATTGCCCTTCCTATTTATAACCTTACGAAGGACAAGGCTGCCGAAGCAAAACAGAAAGTCGCAGATAAGGAAGTGGAACTGGAAGAAATGAAAAAAGAAACCCCAGAGGATGTCTGGCTGAAAGACTTGGACGCTTTGGAAGCAAAATTGAAGAAAGAAGGTCGATACGTTTAATCATGTTTTTTAATAATGTATTAATGAACCCACCATACGATAGAAACTTGCACATAAAGATACTTGAGCAAGTTATCTTGATGTTGGCGGACGAAAAATCTGTTTGTTCCAACTTGTCGCCAATCCGTTGGCTTCAAGACCCTTTGGCAGAATACAAACAAATTAAAACCGACTATGTATCTTTTGAGAATACCGTAGGAAAACACATAGAAACCCTTGATGTTCAAGATGAAAATTTGGTAGAAAAATGGTTTGAGACACCAATTCCTATCAGTTTAGGTGTATACAAGATAAGAAAGCAAGACCATTTTACTGCCTACCAGTTCGCCAAAAATAAAATTGTAGACAAGATTATTTCCCATAAAAACTTTAAGCCTATTGGTGAACATATAATTTTGTCTGAGCCTATGGGCTATGCAGTAATTGCCCCACTTATGTATAAGGGAACCGGACCACATAAGATTGAGTCCGCAGTATCACATTGGATGATTGAGCCAGAAAGGGCGTTCTACAATGATAACAAAAATACTACAACTGGTGAAACCTACTTTGAGTATCGTAAAAAGGTATCTTGGGGAAAGGTTAAGCCTCGCCCAGACATTACGAATATAAAGTTTGATTCAGCACAAGAACGACAGAACTTTTATGATACTTGCGAAACGGATTTCTTTAGATACATTTTTACTATTGAAACTATTGATGTTCATGTCCAGGTAGATTTTTTGCCTTGGTTGCCGAACTATAAAAAAGCTTGGACAAATGAAATGCTATGTGATTATTTTGATGTCACACCAGATGAATGGCAAGAAATGGAAAAGTTTATGATTCTTTATTAACAGAGCAGGATATATTAAAAATACAGTGCAGAGGTAGTCTAATATGGTTTTTAATGAACAAAAATACAAAAATAAGCAGAGAAAATACTATCACGGCACACCGTTTGATAAGCTGGATAAATCATTAGATAGATTCGGTTGTTTGTTTTTAACAACATACTTTCCGTATGCGGTAGAATATTCCAGGATTGACGAAAAAGGTACATTTGGGCATGTTTTCGAGTTTAAAATAAAGGAGCCGTTAAACATTTTTAATATCCAGTCGTCTATAGACAATTTTAAATTGCATAAAAATGTATCGCCGGATTTATATGCTTTGGCTAAAACAAACAATTGGCTTACAGATAAACGAAGAGGTCATTTACGTGGCGAGCTATTGGCTAAAATAAAGTCCCTAGGCTATGACGGTTTTTTTGACAGGGAAGTAAAAGATTATGAGGTGTATGACAATCCAACCGTAGGGGTTTTTTATCCAGAAAAACTTTTAAATGTCAACACTTACAATTATCAGGACTTCTTTCTTAATAAAGATTTTGTTAACCGACACGATATAGACATAAGAAAAGTAGAAGATGCTTTTATTTCAGAGTATAGTGCAGGAATAAAAGATAAAAAGCTGATTTCTGAAATAATCTTTATTGACTGTACAACTACATTAACACTTGAAGAAATTGATGAAATAATCAAAGACATAGACATTAGCAAACTAGAGGAACGCTTGCCCCCAGTCTATTTCAATCAAATCGGTGAGCCTTACTACAAGTTTGGAAAAAGGAAGGGCTTTATTTTCAAGGCAGAAAGATTCTTAAAACTTAAAGAAATGGGGTACTTTGGAGGGATAAAATGACAACATTCTACTTAAAAAATAAATCAGAATTAAAAGAAAAAATTACAACAGCTTTGCATAATTTTAAGAATTTTGACGTTTCCTATAATGGAAAAACCGTAAAGGTTACAACCGATGAAAGAGGGTACATTTTGCTTACCCCACACAATGAAAGTTGTATTTATGATTCGAGATACATTGACGATTATGTAGACGAAATAATTTTTGATATAAAACATTCCTTATTCAAGAATGAAAACCTGGTAGAGATATGCAAGACGCACCACACAGACAACCATGAAACTTGGTTTTATGATAAACGTTCTGGAAAATTATTCTATGTATCTAATGGAAAGGTTTTTGTTGAAACGGCTAAGGACGAGCCGCTTTATGATGATATTCTTCAAGACGCATACGACAAGCTGGGTATAAATCGTGTAGTGATTGATGATAATTACCAGCTTTGTGA
>Ga0326512_10003244_pt1 | contig 11978 bp, 8 predicted proteins | sample 1_2617_0518_D_FD_203652 | JGI IMG/M metagenome (GOLD analysis project Ga0326512, IMG submission 203652) | Bovine rumen microbial communities from UC Davis, California, United States - 1_2617_0518 | ecosystem: Host-associated > Mammals > Digestive system > Stomach > Rumen | place: USA: California... | reverse complement strand
GCCACCTGAGTGCATGAGCCTGTCGTTTGATCGCGTGGTGCGCGCTTCGGCTGCCGAGAAGAACGTGGTGTTGGCACCATCTGGTCTTGCCGCTGCCAAGTTGTTGCAGCAACGCTTCGGTACGCCCTACGAGCTTGGCCGGAAGGTCTTGCTGCCTTCGGCCATTCCTGACGTCGTGGGAAAGCGTGTGCTGGTGGTGGACCAGCAGGTGGCGGCGAACGAGCTGCGCGAAGAGCTGCTTGCGCGCGGTGCTGCGAGTGTCGTCTGTGCGACGTGGTTCATGCAGGTGCCTGAACTCACGCGAGAAGGCGACGTGCGGCTGCGTGAGGAGGATGATTTCGAAGAGCTCGTCTACACGGGTGGCTTTGACGTATTGGTAGGTGATCCCACGCTCTGGCGCATCGTTCCTACGTTTACCGGCGAGACTGTTGATGTGCCGCAGTTCCCCGTTTCGGGCAAGCTCATGAGTAGCTCGACGGCTTTCTCCGATGACCCTACTCCAGAGGATGCACGATGAGCACGCAGCGCATCAGGGTGTACGGCATCGTGCAGGGCGTGGGCTTCCGACCTACGGTGGATCGCCATGCCGCAGCTGTCGGCATCACCGGCACGGTGGCAAACAAGGGCTCGTATGTCGAGATCTATGCCCAAGGCCCTGACGAGCGGATCGAGCGCTTCCTCGAGCTGCTGTGCACGGAGCCACCCCGTCGAGCGGCAATCCTCAAGCTTGACGTCAGGTGCGTGGATGACGCGCCGAGCTTTTCGACGTTCTCCATCGTGGAGAGCGAGAAGACGGCGGGTGAGATCTTCATCTCACCCGACATCGCCATCTGTGAGGACTGCAAACGCGAGCTCTTCGACCCGAGCAATCGCCGCTATCTTCATCCATTCATAAATTGCACGTGTTGCGGACCGCGGCTCACCATACTGGAGGCGCTTCCCTACGATCGTGAACGGACGAGCATGCGCGAGTTTCCCATGTGCGCGGCGTGTGCTCACGAGTACCACGACCCGACGAGCAGACGCTACGACGCGCAGCCGGTGTGCTGCAACGACTGTGGCCCAGTGGCCTATCTTGTGGACCGACCCGAGCGTGGGCGAGCGGCCATCTCGGAGGCGCGTCGTATCGTGGCGACAGGCGGCATCGTCGCGGTGAAGGGCATCGGCGGCTTCCACCTTTGCTGCGATGCGACGAACTCCGAAGCCGTGGAGCTTCTTCGCACGCGCAAGCGTCGCTCTGCCAAGCCCTTTGCCGTGATGGCGCGTGACGAGGCGGTGGCGCGACGCGAGTGCGAGGTTACGCCAACGGCAGCGGACATATTGACCGGTCATCAGAAGCCGATCCTGCTTCTTTCCAAGCGGATGGGCGGGAAGGTGTGCGAGGCGGTGTCGCCCGAGAATCCCAAGCTCGGTATCATGCTGCCCTATGCGCCATTGCAACTGCTGCTCTTTGACTATGACGACGGAATCGAGATGCCCGACGTGTTGGTGATGACCAGCGCAAACGAGTCGGGAGCACCTATATGTCGCGACGATGACGATGCGCGGGCCGAGCTCGGCGGTCTTTGCGATGCGATCTTGTCCCATGACCGCAAGATTCGTGTGCGGGCGGATGACACCGTGATGGATCTGTATCGCGACAAGCCCTATATGGTGCGTCGTTCTCGTGGATGGGCTCCGCTGCCCTTTTTGCTCGAGGAGGGGCTTGATGCGCGGGTGCTTGCGACGGGTGGCGAGCTCAAGAATTCGTTCTGCTTTGGTTCAGGCGGTCTGTACTACCCTTCTCCCTATATAGGCGATTTGGAGGATGTGCGTACGGTGAACGCGTTGCAGGAGACCATTGGCCGCTTCCAGACGCTGCTGGAGCTCGAGCCTGAAGTGGTGGCCTGCGATTTACATCCTAAGTACAACTCCACATTGGTGGCTCACGAATTTGCCGATCGTGCAGGGCTGCCGCTTGTGGAGGTGCAGCATCACTATGCCCATGTGGTCTCCTGTATGGCGGAAAACGACGTGGCAGATGGGCGGAAGGTCATCGGCGTGGCGTTTGACGGCACGGGCTACGGCGAGGACAGCACCGTGTGGGGCGGCGAAGTTTTGCTTTCCGACTACGAGGGTTTCGAGCGCATGTGGCATATTGCGCCGTTTGCGCAGGCGGGCGGTGACCTTTCGGCAAAGGAGGGTTGGCGCATCGCAGTTGCCATGCTTGGCGACGTGCTCGGAGAAGGTACAGACGCGCCAAAGGTCGCCGCTGAGCTTGAGCTTTGCACCGAAGGCGAGGCTCGCGTGGTCCTGACGATGATAGCGCGCAGGGTAAACACCGTGACCTCTACGAGTGTGGGGCGTTTGTTTGACGCGATAAGCGCGGTGCTCGGCGTGCGGAAGGCTTCGACGTTTGAGGGCGAAGCGGCGACGCAGCTTCAGTTTGCGGCCGAACGTGGGCGGATGAGGCGTGTGGCGCTTCCGCACTTTGCGCAGACAAACGAGCTCTTTCGCTGGATCGTGGAACGACGGCTGGCGGGTGACGATGCGGAGTGGCTTGCCTACGCCTTCCATGAGAGCCTTGCGCAGATCGTGACGGATGCCTGTGTGACCGTGCGTGAACAGACGGGCGTGAATGTGGTAGCCCTGACGGGGGGTTGTTATCAAAACCTCCTGCTGCTCGAGCTGTCGGAGCGTATGCTCGAGGCGCAAGGGTTCACGGTGCTTACCCACAGCCTGGTGCCCCCAAACGACGGCGGCATTGCGCTGGGCCAGGCGGTGATAGCGGCAAAGCGGTATGCGCAAGAGCGTCATTCGCGTGTGGATGGGGCAAAAGGGGTTTAGCCCCTTCTGACATGGGGAACGACAAAAGCAGCGAGTTCTTATTACAAAACAAAAGCCGTTCAGGAGACGGCGATCGATAGGAGAGACATATGTGCGTGGGGCTTTCGGCGAAGGTCGTAAGGATTCAGGACGGGATGGCAATGGTGGACGCGTCGGGTGCTCGCCGAGAGGTATCGGTGCAGCTCATGGATGACGTGGAACCCGGCGACTACGTGATGGTCCATGCGGGCATCGCCATCGCAAAGATTACCGACGAGGACGAGCACGAGACGGACGAGGTCATGGAGGCGCTGCTGGCATGAGCACCCAACCAAGACAAACGGCAGCGCAGATTCTGCAGTCCTACGATGGGCCGCGTTTGCGCATCATGGAGGTGTGTGGTACCCATACTCACGAGATCTTTCGACTGGGTATCCGTAAGCTGCTGCCTCCCCAGGTGGACCTTATCTCGGGGCCGGGGTGTCCCGTGTGCGTGACGCCGGTCGGCTTCATAGACGAGGCGATCTGGCTGGCAGAGCATGGTGTGACCATCACGACCTTTGGCGATCTCGTGCGTGTGCCCGGTACGGAGAAGAATCTCGCGGACGCGCGTGCGGCTGGCGCCCGCGTGCAAGTAGTCTACTCGCCGCTTGATGCTCTGACATATGCAAAGGAGCATGAGGACGAACAAGTGACGTTCTTGTCGGTGGGGTTTGAAACTACGGTGCCCGCGGCGTGCCTGGTGGCTGACGAGGCGTTTGCGGAGGGCGTTGAGAACTTCAGCCTGCTGACTGCCCACAAGACCATGCCGAACGCCTATGCAGCGTTGCGCGGGAGTGCAGATGTGTTTTTGTATCCCGGTCATGTGCATGCCATCACGGGTACGGGGCTATGCGAGGAGCTGGTCGAGCAGGGGGTGAGCGGTGTGCTGGCGGGCTTTACGGCAAAGGAGCTGGTGACCGCGCTGGCTGTGGCCGTGCGTAAATCGGAGGAAGGCACGCCCTTCTTTGTGAACGCCTATCCACGCGTGGTGCGCCCCGAGGGCACGCCGGCGGCGGTGGCGTTGATGGAAAGGGTTATGGAACCGGTGGATGCCGAATGGCGCGGCTTAGGTGTGATTTCGCAGTCGGGGCTGCGGCTGCGTGATGAGTATGCAAGCGTTGATGCGCGCAAGAAGTTTGATATGCCGCGTATCGAGGGCAGGCCAAATCCCACCTGCCGCTGTGGCGAGGTGCTGCAGGGTCATTGCAAGCCATCGGATTGTCCCTTGTTTGGCAAGGTGTGCACGCCGCAGCATCCCGTGGGGGCATGCATGGTGTCGGGCGAGGGAGCGTGCTCGGCGTACTATCAGTATGGAGGCGATCAGTTGTGAGCAAGCAGGTTACGCTGGCCATGGGCGCCGGTGGAAAGCAGACGGCGGAGCTTATAGACAAGGTCTTTGCAAAGCGGTTCGAGAGTCCCTTGCTCACGGCCGATGACGCGGCGGTGCTGGAGCGGCCGGCGGGCAGGATTGCCATGTCCACGGACGGGTTCATCGTATCGCCGTCGTTTTTCCCAGGGGGAAACATCGGCAAGCTGAGTGTGTGTGGCACCGTGAACGACCTTGCTTGCATGGGGGCACGGCCTCGTTACCTTACCTGCGCGTTTGTGATAGAGGAGGGTTTCGAGCTGGAAAAGCTTGAGGCCATTGCCGACGCCATGGCTACCACTGCCGCGGAGGCCGGCGTGACGCTGGTCGCGGGCGACACAAAAGTGGCAGGCAAAGGCCAGGTAGACGGGGTGTTTATCACGACGACCGGCGTAGGCGAGGTCGTGGAGGGTGCGACTCCGGCGGGGGCAAACGCCCGGCCGGGAGATGCCATCATCGTGACGGGTGACGTGGGACGACATGGTTGTACGATTCTGCTCGCACGCGACGACTTCGGTATCGAAGCGGACGTGACGTCGGACTGCGCACCGCTGTGGTCGAGCGTGGAGGCGATGCTCGGCGTGAGCAAAGACGTCCACGTAATACGCGACGCCACCCGTGGCGGCGTGGGCACCGTGCTCTACGAGATTGCGGCTCAGAGCGGTGTGGGGATTGCGCTTGATGCATCGGCGATTCCTGTGGATCCCGCTGTGGGTGGCGTGTGCAGGATGCTCGGGCTCGAGCCGCTCTACCTCGCCTGCGAGGGGAGGCTTGTGGTCATCGCTCCGGCTGAGGAGGCCGACGCTCTGGTGGAGGCTTTGCGCAGTGCGCCGCACTCGAAAGGGGCTGCCATCATAGGTCACGTGACGGACGAACGTCCTGGTTGGGTGGTCATGAACACCGAGATTGGTACGCAGACGCTTTTGCCCCAGCCAGGTGGAGAGCTCCTGCCGAGGATTTGCTAGCGACGGCATACGAGGCCTGTCCCTCAAGAAGGGCCAAACAAGCGGATGGGGCCGTGCACGACGTACCGGATGCTTCATTCAGGAAGCAAGCACGTATTGACCAACTTCTTTTGTGGACCTACAAAGGATGCGTGAGAAAGGGCGAGCATGCTTAAGCGATTGGGACCCTCGGTGGTGAGCGCGGCGGAGATGGATGACGCAGTGCTCTTTCCCTCAAAGCTGGAGTTCAATCCGCCCGCGCATGGTGTGTGGAACATCGTGCACATAGGCATGCTCGTTCCCGAAGCGCATCAGATCTACGTGTGCGCAATCAATTGCATGCGAGGAGTCGTGCTAACGGCGGCGGAGATGGGAGCTTCTGATCGCTTCTCATGCGTGGTGCTCAAGGAGGAGGACATCACGCGCGGCACGGTGGAGGAGATCACGCTGGCGGGCATTGTCGATGTGCTGCGCAAGTTGGAGACTCGCGGTGGTTTGCCTCCGTGCGCCATGGTGTTTCCTGTATGTACGCACCATTTTTTGGGTGTGAGCATGTCGCGCGTCTATCGCGAGCTGGAGCGGGAGTTTCCCGGTATAGACTTCGTGCGTGGCTTTATGGATCCCGTCATGAAGCGACGACTTAGTCCTGACCAACGCTTGCGTGCGGTGATGTACGATCCGCTCTCGCCTTGCAATGCCACTGAGAAGCTGGTGGCGTGTTTGGGAAGCGATTTCGCGCTGGACGCGGATTGTGAATTGCGCGATGTGTTGCGACGGGGCGGTTACGGATTTGTTGAGCTGCAGGATTGTGATACATATCAAGAGTTTAAAGGCCTTGCTCGTGCGGAGACACTCGTCGCCACGTATCCCAACGCGCACTATGGTATCAGCAAGCTCGCGAAACGTCTGAAGAGGCGCTACCTCTATCTGCCTTCCACGTTCTCGTACGAAGAAATCGAGGCTCAGTATCACGCGCTTCACGAGGCATTGGACATCCCGCTGCCGGAATTCAAGGAAGAAATCGCGCGTTGCGAAGACGCACTCGAATCACTGCGAAAGGAACTGGGCAATGTGCCCGTAGCCATAGATATGAGTGTGCATCCGCGGCCTTTAGGCTTGGCTCGACTCTTGATCGAGCATGGGATGCGAGTGGCAGAGGTGTATATGGATGGGGTAAACTCCGAGGAGGAGACTGATCTCGGATGGCTGAACGAGCATGCCCCTGACCTGCAGATCTCCTCCATCGTCTTGCCTGAGCTCCGTATTGCCTCTCGCCGGCGATCGTACGACGTCTTGGCCGTAGGGCAGAAGGCCGCTTGGTTTACTGGCACGTCGCACTTCGTAAATATGGTAGAGGGCGGAGGTCTATGGGGATTTGCAGGCATACGAGCTATGGCACGTCTCATGCAGGAGGCGTGGGAGACCGAAAAGGACGCACGTGACCTCGTGCCACGCAAAGGATGGGGCTGCGCGAGCTGTTTCTAGATGCGATCGGCGCGGACAGCGTACGCTCGCGGCCCTTCGTCGTTCCAAGCCGAAGTGCCGTGAGCGTTTCTAAGCTCGCTTTTGCTTGGACTGGGCACGTATGTCCAAAGAATTTTTATATGACGTGCTTGTAAAGTGGTAACAAGTTGTATGCCAGCAGCTAAATGCGCACTTAGTTTTCTTTCAGGATGGAAATCGTTACCACTTTATAAAATACAAAGTGGTAACGATTTGGACGCTTAAAGAAAACTAAGTGCGCATTTAGCTATAAGCATACAACTTGTTACCACATTGTAATAACATACAACAAATCTTTTTCCTCACATCTTTCCGTGCGCAGCGCCAAAAGGTCTGCCCCCTGGCAAAAAAGACTTCAAAAGCTCGTTTCGGTCGCGTGCCGCATCAGTGTCGTCAAGGATTCGGATGTGATTTTGTACGTCGAGGCCAAATGCATTGTGTGCGCAGTCAAGCATCTGGCGGGTGAGGATGTCCAAGCCCCCCTTTCCATACAGATCATCCTTAGTCACCACCATAACGATTCTGCCAGCAGCCGCTAGCTCACGATTTCTCATGTTGTCGTCAAGCATCTTTTTTCGAATGCTGTCCAGTTTGTGATGTATAAGCTCTCGCGTAGCCTCGTATTCCTCCCCTTCAAGGCTTTCGGCGTGGCGAATCAAGTCCTTCAACCCATCAAGTTCAAAGTGGCCCTCACCGTCATAGTTGATACCTATTGGTATTGACGAAAGCGTGATATCTGGATAGCGATGCTGTTTTCGTGCGCTGTCGCCGTTGCAATTGATTCGGACTTTTTCGTTCAAAGTGACCGGTCCCATATCGTAGCCAGCTTCGTTGGTCGGCATAGAATACATCGCAGCAAGCAGCGCCTCTGGTGCACTCAACGCGTGGTCGGAAACACAATCAAGTGCTCGCAACGCCACGCTGGCGCCTCGGCCATATGAGCTTGCCAAGATGTATTCGCGGATGCGATCGACGCTCGTGGCCGCAGGGATATTCATCTCTACATGCCCGTTGAGCGGGTCGAGAGCAGACCTTGAGAAGTTCCCACAGAGCTCGTAGCCCAAAAGCACAAGCGCGGGAAACGAGAATACGCTCACCATCTGCAGAAACAGCAATTCTGGGCACACAATAGACGTGCACTCATCAGCCCATAGAATAGATCTGGATGGCAGATTCTGCCGAGTCAGATGGGTCCTCACATAAGCCATGCGTGGTCGCCCGGTGAGTTGTGGTACCAAAACGTGCAAAGGATCGTTTGTGGTGGGAATGCCCCATTGCCACTTTGATGACTTGAATTCTTTCATAGACCAGTGTTTGCCGGCCCAAGGAACGGGTTGCGTAAGGAGTGTCGTGTCCATTTCCTGGATGTTTATGCCATTTGACCGTATGGTTCTCATGGCGTCGAGGGCGGAAAGAAACGAGATCGTGAGTCCCATAGAGACACCTCCTCGGTTATAGGTGTCTAAAGAATCATATACGCAGAATTGTCGAGCGAAGCCGACTATTTCATGCAGCCTTCTTCAAGGAAGCGAGTACTATAGACGGATGATTAAGTACGACGTTCCTTCTGCGAGAGAGAAGCATATGAATCGAACGAATCGCATCCTTCCGGTATATACGGGAGACGTGTCTGGGGCATGCTCTGCGCTCTACGAGCTGGGCGGCATGGTGGTCATTCACGACCCATCTGGCTGCAACTCCACCTACAACACTCATGACGAGACGCGCTGGTATGACCAAGATAGTCTCATCTTCATCACCGGCCTTGTGGAGCGCGACGCCATCCTCGGCAACGACAGCAAACTCATAAACGACGTGGTGGATGCCGCCCTTGAGCTGCATCCGCGGTTCATCGCGCTGTGCAACTCGCCGATTCCGTTCATCACGGGCACGGACTTCGCGGCCATTTGCAAAATCATAGAGCGCCGCACGGGCATTCCGACCTTCTACGTGCGTACGAATGGCATGCACGACTATACGGTTGGCGCGGGTCGTGCGCTTGCGGAGGTGGCAAAGCGGTTTGTGGACGGCGATGGCTTAACGGCCATTCCGTATACGCTCAACATCTTGGGGGCCACCCCGCTCGATTTCTTTCACAGGGATGCGGCTGCGGTATTGTGCGATTTTGCGCATGGTGCGGGATTCGAAGTGGTTTCTTGCTGGGCCATGGGAAGCGGTTTGGATGAGTTAGGTCGTGCTGCTCAGGCTAGCGTGAACTTGGTGGTGTCTTCCGTAGGGCTTCCTGCGGCGAAGGTTTTGCGGCGGCATTTCGGTACGCCGTTCGTGGTGGGTACTCCTGTGGGCGGCTTCATGAACGAGCTTGCGGCGGCGTTACGCTACTCCGAGGAGTCCCAGACCAACTCGTGGCCCTGTCGAGATGCCCGAGCCTCATCTGACAACGGCAACTATTGCGTGGTGGGGGAGCCTGTGGCAGCAGGATCCTACGCGGCGGCGCTCGAGCGGGAGTCGGGTGTGCCCGTGAGAGTGGTCTGTCCGCTGGAGGCTCCGAAAGAGTTGCGTGTGTCGGGTGACCTATGGGTAGACGGCGAGGAAGAGGTCGAGCATGCGCTTGCAGAGGCGTCGTTTGTGCTGGCGGATGCGCTTTACGCGCCGGTATGCCCGTCGTCCGCACATCTCGAACCGTGGCCCCATCTTGCGTTCTCCGGGCGCAATTGCTATGGACAGCTGACAAGCGAGTGCACTCATGCGTGATAGCTCATCTCTCTCGCGGCCGCTCGTGGTCGTGGTGCTCGCCGCTATAAGCTGTGCACTTTGGGGCAGCGCATTTGCGTTTGTAAAGACCGGCTATCGGCTCTTTGAGATTCCCGCCCAGAGCCCTGCAAGCCAGCTGCTCTTTGCCGGCATGCGCTTCACGCTTGCGGGCTTGTTTGTGCTTTTGGGCACGACGGTCGTGCTTCGAAAGCCACCGATTCCTCGCAAACAAGACCTCGCGCCGATCGCCTTGCTCGGTTTATCTCAGACGGCCTTGCAGTACGCGCCGTTCTACATGGGGCTTGCCCATGCCTCGGGCACCAATTCGTCGCTCGTGCAGGGCACGTCCGCGTTTGTGCAGATCATCCTAGCCACGCTTGTGTTTCGTCAAGAACAACTCACGCCACGCAAGCTCGTGGGCTGCCTGCTGGGCGTCGGCGGCGTGGTGCTTGTGACGCTGCGAGGGGGAGGAACGATGGGTGCGTGGTCCTTGCAAGGTGAAGGCCTCGTGTTTGCCTCTCTCGTTGCGGGCGGCTGCGCAACCTGCCTCATGCGACGCTTTGGAGCGAAGGGCGATCCGCTCCTGCTCACGGGCTGGCAGTTCTTTTGTGGAGGGCTTGTGCTCATCGCCATCGGTGTGTTGCTGGGCGGAAAGGTCGGGGCAGTGTCGACGGCTGCCATCGGCGTGCTTATGTATCTTGGCATGCTTTCGGCCGTTGCCTTCTCGCTGTGGTCCATGCTGCTCAAGCACAACCCCGTATCGCGTGTCGCGGTGTTTCGTCCGTTCATTCCCGTCTTTGGCGTGGTGTTTTCCATCGTATTTTTGGGCGAGGGCATCTCGCTTGCGCAGCTTCCGGGTCTTGTCTTGGCGTTGGCGCTTATTGCGGCGGGTACGGTAGTGGTGTACAAAGAGTGATTCGTGCGAGTAAACGGGACTTGTCGCAAATCTTTAGTGTGTTAAAGTTACCCAGTCCGTATTGCTCAGAGATAGGATACATTTTGACGCAACGTACACCGCGCGGGTTTAGGGACATCTTGCCTCAAGAGGCGCTTGCCCGCGAGCGCATTACTGAAACTGTTCGCGCGTGCTTCTCTTCCCACGGCTACCTGCCCGTGGAGACGCCCATACTCGAAGACCGCGGAGTTATCGAGACGGCAGGGCGCATACGAGACTCGCCCTTCCAGCTTTTCGACAAGGACGACCGACTGCTCATGCTGAGGCCAGACCTCACCCTGCCCATCGCCCGCATGGTGGCGTCGCGCTTGGATGCCGATGCATTGCCCGCGCGCTTGCGCTACGTGGCGCCAGTCGTGCGTGAGCAGGGCGCCCTGCGCGGTCAGCCTCGCCAGTTCACGCAGCTTGGCGTGGAGCTCGTGGGGGGAGAGGGATGCGCCTCGGAAGCCGAGGTGGTCATGTTGCTGGCCGATGCCTTGGCGCGTCTGGGGGTACCCGACTGGTATGTGGTCTGTGGTTCGGTGGCTCCGCTCAGAGTGCTAATCGACTCCTGCGGTATGGGCGAGGAGTTCTCTCGTGAGATCCTGCAGCTCGTGCATCGTTCTGACCTCGTAGGCCTAGACGACCTCGTGAGCGCGACCGAGGGCCTTTCGGCTGCTCAGGCAAAGGCGCTGCGCGAAATCGTTCGGCTGAACGGTGACGAGCGCATCGTGGACGAGCTGGAGAACCTGCTTGCGGAGGCAGGTGTGGCGTGCGGAGAACAGGCCATCGGCAATCTCCGCAAGCTGGTGGAGAGTTGCTCGCCATTGGTCCGACAAGGGCGTCTGCGTTTTGACTTTTCCATCATAAATAGTTTCGACTACTATACGGGCCTGGTCTTCAAGGCATACGCCGAGGGAATTGCCGCTTCGCTTGCTTCCGGAGGTCACTACGACACCGTGCTCGCAAACCTCGGTCTGCCAAACGTCAGCGCCTGCGGCTTTGCCATGTCGCTCGAGCGCCTGCAAGAGGTGCTGGGCGAGCAGGGAGAATCCGGCGTCGTGACGCCGGGCGTGCGTCTGGCGGATCGCCCGTTGCGCATAGCCGTGCCCAAGGGATCGCTCTTTCCGGAAACGCTCCGCGTGCTTGAAGCAGCCGGTCTGCCCGTGGAGGGTTTGCGTGATTTGGGACGCAAACTCATCGTGCGTGAGGAAGGCGTGGAGTACATCATTGTGCGGGCCCAAGACGCGCCATCGTTCGTGGCCTTCGGTGGGGCTGACTGTGGCATTTGCGGGCGCGACTCCATCATAGAGGCTGACGTCGATCTTCTGCAACTCGTGGATCTGCAGTATGGCTGGTGTCGTTTTGTCGTGGCAGAGCCAAAGGCGGCAGCTGGTCAGGCGGAGCGCACCTACGCTTGGCGCGGCACCGTGCGCGTGGCCACTAAGTATCCGCTGATCACCCAAGCCTACTACGACCGCATCGGGCAGCAAGTGGACATCGTTCAGCTGCATGGAAACATCGAGCTCGGACCGATCGTGGGCATGACCGACAGAATCGTAGACATCACCGCCACCGGTGCGACCCTTGCGCAAAACGACTTGGCCATCGTGGACGATGTGCTCGAATGCACCGCGCGTTTCTTTGCGGGTCCCGCCGCATATCGTTGCGA